>Ga0099826_10002646_pt1 | contig 11683 bp, 4 predicted proteins | sample Mtrugardesep15_FD_76830 | JGI IMG/M metagenome (GOLD analysis project Ga0099826, IMG submission 76830) | Root nodule microbial communities of legume samples collected from California, USA - M. trunc garden sep15 | ecosystem: Host-associated > Plants > Roots > Nodule | place: USA: California...
AATAAAACACAACACCATAAATCATATAATAAATTATCATCACACCAAATATCACACAATTCATACCAAGTCATATATTTTACATAAAATCATATCTAAATCATATATGTCAAATATAGTCATGTAAAATCATATAAAAATACTCAAACATCAACTAAAAATAATTAAATAAAAATGGAGGCGTTACAGTATTCAACAAGGATTTTTTTGACAACTTTTGAACCATCTCTCTCATACTCACATGTTTTTTTATTCTTTTTTTTTTTCTCTCTCAATTGTTTTTGTCCAATAAAAATAGGGAAAAAGTGGTTGTCACAAAGATCGTACAAAATTGGTTGTACAAATATCACTCCTTTTTTTTTGGTAGAATAAATTATTACTAAAAAATGTCTTGCGTGATTTAGCTGGTAAGGTGTTCCTCGTTTACGTTGTATGAGTTTAATTTTGATAATATATTTTTTTTTGAAATATTGGGTAAACAATTTTGGTGGTTGGAAACAGATCGATAGAGATTATCGTTTCAAATGCTTTGTAAAAAAATTTCTGTGATAAATGGAGATGTATTCTCGAGTGTTTGAGGACTTTTGTTTGGTGAACTTCTGATAGTTACTCGGTAATTGAGGTATACAGTATTTAATGAGGAGCTTCGCGGAAAAGTGCTTCTCTTTCTTTTGTGCAGTCATGTGGAAAACATGTTCCCTTGATGGTATCCTTGCACCCTCGATGATTGTTGAATAATCAACTAAATCTAATCTTACTACTCTTTTTATATGTGCGTGTGATTTTGTTTTAGGGATTATGTGTTTCTTTTTTCTTGTATACACACACACACACAACAATCATTTTCACATTTGTATCTTCATAGCACCAGACTCATTTGGGAAGCAGCCGAGAGACGGAACACATCCCACTCCAGTCAAAAAAAATCTAATTATGTAATCACATTAAATTAAATAAATTTGAAGAAACAATTGAAAACTAAGTTGAGATAACGAAAAATAAGAATATTATACATCACAAATTTAAAATTAAAACAACAGAATGGGCCTCAAGTTTCATCAATAACATCTCACCAGGTCACCAGCCGCTGATTAAGGTTCCATTAGGCTGATGGAAAACTGAAGAAGGTGGTATACCGTATACCTCCCTTCACAAAAAACTTAAGCCTCTACATTCGAAAAAAGGGTTACAATTTCAATGTCTTCTTGAAGAAAAATTGCAATTAATAGTTAGCTGGACCACATTTTGAGTTGCTATGAAGATTCTCTACGGTATAGAGAACAAAATTTCAAACTTAAAACTAAGTCATGACTTTCTGGGTCTTCCTCTCTTACCGGTTGACTTCACTGGAGAAGATTTACTGCTGTTATTTGCAGGAGCGCGACCACGTCCTCGGCCAGAGCCTTTACCCTCAGATTCCGACACTTTGGATGCCTTACCCCGGCCCTTGCCAGAACTCTTTCCACCACGTGATGTTTTAACCTCAGCCACACCATTAATTTCATCCTCGCTGTTGTCACTATCTTCAGCCTCTTCTTGCTCTTCTTCTGAGTCAGATGCATCTTCTGCCTTTTTCCTTTTCTTTGAGTTGTCAGCTTTCTTTGCACCTTTTTTTGGGGCCGCCTTTTTAGGCACCGGATTTTTGTTCACGGTCTCATTACCTGCAGCAAGAACACAATGAAATCAGTACCAGTTTGGACACAGACCAGACTGTTAATTTGTGTTTCAAGAGATGAGTTTTTTAGGGTTTTGAAAGGGAGAGTCTTGGAGGGTTAAATCTATACTAGACCTTGCACCCGTGCTGCCGCACGGGTCATATCGGTTGCAAACAAAACATGCTATTACGTTGCAAATTAATAATTTTTTGGTTCCAAAAACAATGTTAAAAATAATAATACACGTTATAAGTAACAAACATACAAATAGAACATTCAAATATACATCTGAGATTTTAAAAAAATCAAAAGAATAACATGATAGATGATTATATGAAAATTGAATCTCAAATAATTTTTAGAAAATTTTTATAGCTACCTTAACTTATAAGAAATAAGTCCTCCCCTCTAAAAACCTCCATTGAAACATACTCTTAAAAAATTCTGAACATCCAACAAAAAGATCGGAAAAATTCATCTACAATTGGATTATAAAATCTGATGCATTTGAGACAACTAAGTTTTAAATAAACTGTACGTAATTTGAACTATGACAAGTTGCTTACCTTCACCAACAGCTTTGCCATCATGTGTATCAAGCTGCATAAAAAAATATATATAAGTTAGGAGTTGCACACTTCATATCATAAAACATAATGCAAAAGATACATATAGAACTTCTCCGATGATACTCTTACTAAGAGATAGCTTAATTGGACCCACGAGTCACATCACTTATTCACGACACCCTCCGGTCACTATTATAAGCAAAAATCTACATTTTAGATTCGTTCGGTTAATGATGTATATGGTCTTTATTATAGACCACATACATCATTTAATGATTGAATCTAAAATGTTGGTTTTTGCTTTTAACAGTGACTGGAGGGTGTACATTTTAAATGTTAATGCCTAATAAGCACTCATTCACTCCAACCCAATTACTCTAGAAAAATTATTAAATGAGCCCCAGTGTCCCACTAATAACTTTTCATTATTACATTTCAACAATAATTATTTGTTTGCACAACATTTTTTTCAAACTTTTTAATAAAGTATGCAAATGCAATGAAACCCAAATTTATACAAGAGATAGACAATGCTTGAACAGATATATGAACAAACTGACGAGAGAAGAAAGAAAGACCAAAAAAGTTAGTACAAAGAATCTACTGATTTCATTATAATCAACACAACTAGCTCATAACACCATCATTGTGATAAAAGATTCAGAACAAGCAGCTCAAATATAGCCTAAAACATCCCAATAGCAATCCCTATTATTTCTTTCTTCAATAGGAGTAGCTAATCAACTCTACGTGCTATTACAATGTGGGACATGCATAGTAGATTGACATGAGACCGATGACAGTCAGTTTCATACAAAACAAGACAATCGATGTACAAACTAGTGATTAATGTAAACCACAGCTTCTCTAAAGACAGTGCAAAGTGTTATATGAACAAACTGACGAGAGAAGAAAGAAAGACCAGAAAAGTTTTTTTTGAACAAGAGAAAGACCAAAAAAGTTAATACAAAGAATCTACTGATTTCATTATAATCAACACAACTAGCTCATAACACCATTGTGATAAAAGATTCAGAACAAGCAGCTCAAAGATAGCCAAAAACATACTAAATCAGATGAAACGAGCAATAACCTAAAACATAATAATATTAGACAATGTTTTAATCCTTTATTTAGTGCTTGTGATAAAAGATTCAGAACAAGCAGCTCAAATATAGCCAAAAACATACTAAATCAGATGAAACGAGCAATAACCTAAAACATAATAATATTAGACAATGTTTTAATCCTTTATTTAGTGCAATGATTGTGAGCTTGTGCGTTTCTGAGATGATAGGCAAGATTTAAGAGTTACCTGATCAAGTCTATCAGCAATATTTGCTCTGTCAACCACAACCATGGAATGACCCAAACCGCAAGCAACACTGTTTGAGAACAACAAAATATTTAGATCAATTCTCATTTTGGTTGATCATGTACATAAGACTCTTTTTCGAAAAGAGGTATTGCATACGCTTTGAAATAGCTTCTTTTGGATAAGTAGTTGCTTATTTTTGGCAGCTTACTGACAAAGCGGGAAAGAATGGCAACTATTTCACTTAATTCAGACATGATAATAAACAATTTTTGTTTTATCAGAATTTATTGTTCCAATTATAAACTGAAGATACTAAGTGAAAAATAGAATATGAACATTTAAAAGTGGAGGCATCAAGAATTCAAGATAAAGAGGATTGATGAACTGGTGCTTACTACCTACCCTCATTAAGTGAGACAAATCTGAGTGCATGTATGGGTCCTTTGCCCCCACTAAATTTTCAAAATCATGGCAATCCATTGTTATATAAAAAATTATTATATAGTTTATAAAATTGGTGATCTAATATATTTTAGTGTTATATAATTTACATCATTTTTAAATTTTATTGTTCTATCAAGTGATTAAGGGTATATAACTTACATCATTTTTAAGTTTTATTTCTCTATCAAGTGATTGATCAACAAATTCAATAGTTGAATACTTGAATTGTAATGGTGTAGCATGCATTAACCCAATAGATTCATTTTCTACATTTGATAAGGTGAGGTTATTTCATCTTGCTTAATGCTATCCTTCAAAGTTTTCTTCTGTTGAACTTTTGGCATTAGATAGTCAGTTTAAAAATTTATCCACCACTACTAAGCAATTTCTGAATGTGTTACTGACCTCATTACATGCATACCCTCCAGTATATCCACCTTCTTGGGAACAGCTGAAGACCTAAAGGGCAAGTACAAACAGGATTAGAAAATTATAAAATCAAAGTGTTGCTAAAAAAGGGTTGTATACACATACTTCTGTCCATTAGGTCCGTATCCCAGCTCTCCATTCTGAGCATGACCCCAACTTATGCACGAGGAATCAGCCCCAACAAAATGGTGCATACCCCCTGAATCCATGCATCGTATATTCCAACCACTATTTACCAAAATAAATATATAATACTTTAATCAGAATGAAGAAGTAAATGAAAGGGAAAACTAATCCTGACATATTTTATATATAGCATGAATTATTATTCAAACCATGGAATAAAGCACAACCTTAAATCCATTAGAGGCTTAGGGTACATCCAGTCATCGCCAGTGTTCTTTATTTTGCCCCACATGTAAAGCTGCCCTCCAGCTGAAATTTAAAATAAACCAAATTATAACGTGCTAAATAGGGATAGTTGAAGTGACAAATTATATCGTAGCCTGAGGGATATAAAAAATGGCCGGTTAAAATTTATATGTAAAAGGAGCAAAAGTTGCAATTCTAATTTTACAAATCATGTCACTGTACTTACAAATCACGTCACTGTACTTAAAAAGCATTCATTGTTGCTATATACAAGAGCATCAAATTCCTCAACTTAAGGTACTACCTCAATGGTAAGAGCTTAGCCTTAGAAACTCAAGGTGATGAGTTTAAATCCCCTCGGGGACGGTTGTAAAATGGTCATTAGTGCCACTTAAATTAATAAAAATTCTCCCTTCCCAATTTTTCTTTTTAAAAAAAGCATAATTCCTCAATAGTTATGGGCTTGGAACATTGGTAGCCAACCCTCGTGATATCAGTATCATCTGTTCATAACAGATGCATTATCAGAAAGGAAACAATTAGCATAGAATACAGCCACGAAAGAGGATCAAGATATCAGTATCATGTTTTTATAACAGATGCATTGTCAGAAAGGAAACAATTAACATAGAATACAGCAATTAAAGAGGCACATCATATAAGTGAACATTTTTTTAAAAGTAGGACCAGCGAATGTGTGTTAGAGATGCATAATTGCATACCTGCAGTACAAGCAGAATTCACAGAACCAGCTGAAATAATAGCATCAGGAGGCAACACGTTTCTATTAGTGAAAATATCAACACGGCGTGGAGCGAATTCATCCTTCTGCTCCCGATGTCCTAGCCTACATAATTAAAAAAAAAAGTAGTTGGAAAGTTGCACGCAAAAGGAATAGGGACTGAATATGAGAATCCAAATTTGAGGTTCACGAAATATGGACAGCCCAATCTGAAAACTGCCAACCAACCTTCCATAACCACCATAACCCCACCTGTACACATGAATAACACAAGATTACAACTTGCTTTATACAAAAATGAAGATATTGAGCTAAGACACTAAAGGATTACTCACGTGTAGACAAAGCCATTCTTATCCACCGCCACTGCATATACAAAACAAAATTAATATGGAATAGTAATATACCAGGTCTGATAATCAATATCTGTTTGTCAAAAAAAATAAAATCAATAACTGAATCACAATCACCTGTGTGATTTGTTCCACATGCCACCTTGACAATGGTTTCCCCAGCAAGGGAAGCTATTGCTCGAGGACGTGGCTGTGCTTCATAAACTAATTTCACAGAACTGTCTTTGGAATTATACTGCGCAAGCACATGCAACATTATGTAAATATTTCTTGCAGCACCACATATACAAACATGTATTATCATGGGAAGAAAAGTTAATCATCGATATTATGAAGCACATCTAAGTAAAGTGAACATAACACAGATCGGAAAGAGAGAAAAAATGCCCAGGTCAACTTTGAACATTTACACCTGTATATTTAAGCATATTATCACTACTGAAATAAACTCGTTCTACAAGGAAAAAATGACCCATGATCGCTTGATATTCATCTGATGCTCATATTTCATGAGGCATGAACATACATTTTTCATGGTGCTAGAACTTCACTCAAATGATCCAAAAACGCAAGAGAAAAGGATGGTAACTATACAAGTGTGACATTAATCAAACAGAACCTGATTGATTATTTTGTAATCATTGATTAGTTTTGGTCTTCCTTGTCCAATATTATATATCTAAAACTATATCTATATATTTTAATAGCATGTGTGACTAAACTGATGCATTGACACAGCAACGGATAGAAATATGTGCTATAAACTATGATAAAAAAAACATGAGCCTGCCTCAACAATGGGAGACATTATTCAAATTCAAACATGGGAATCTAAGATGATCAATGATAAACCCTGAAAGCTAGTATGAGCTCAATGGTAATTCAATGAATCCAGCCCCACTTAGCATCTGATCAATCAGCAAGTTAAGACACTCACACCTTGGGACAACAAATACCATCAAAGTCAAACATTTTACTCAATCATACCTCGTTATCTGTTCCATGCCCAAGCTGCCCATACTGTGGAAGCCCAGCAGTCCTGGCAATCATAATTTAAAAATAAAATAAAATGAAACTTAACAACTACTGCATCTAAACAAGAACAAATATCCATGATCACGGATAGAGAATCAAGAAACCTTAATACAATTTTCAAAAACCATACAGTATAGAAGATCCTTCGACTGAAGATAGCCACACAGAAAAGTCGCCACCACATGTAGCATATGTAACTTCAGACACGAGACAGCGAATAGGAGATGATTCAATTTCTGCACAAGACAAAGCAAAGATGTAAATCAATTAATCACTCTTAAGTTATATGGAATAATAGTAATTTCACTCCATTGCATTGCATTTTTTACCATTCACCCCACCACCGACCATATAACCATCTAAACCAAGCCTAAGATATGGATGCATGGATCAAATTAAGCAAGCAACAGTCACCATTAAAATGACCAGCAGAAATCACATAGCCTAATTTTACAGAATAATCTGTAAAACATACCAGTTTTTGCAGAACCAGAACCTAGCTGTCCGTGTTTGTTCCACCCAAATGCTAGGGAATTTCCATCCTCTGTAACAACTACGGTATGGCTCTTCCCAGCTCCAGCTTGAACAATTTTGTATCTAAAATTCAAACGTCGACAACAATTTAGCATAGCAAGAAATGATAACAAAAAGCACAAGAAGCAAAATTAACCATAAAATTGAAAACACAAACATAAACATGTATGCAACTATTGTAAAAAACATAAAACATTTTCAGAGCATAAACTCTTCCTTATTAAAAAACAGAAAATCCAAAACTCACTTTGAAAGTTCAGAAACCACAGTTGGCCTATCACGCTGAATGGTATCTCCATGACCCAGTTGCCCTTTCTGCACAACAATTTCACGAGTCAGAAGAAAAACACATCATAAATAAATAATTTTAAAAACATATATAAAACTTCACAGTCATATACTCACACTCATACATACCTCATTACGCCCCCATGTATAGCAACGCCCTTCAACGTCCAATGCCACGCAATGACATGATACTGCATTCATCACAACCACGGAAAAATCAACACAGCAACATTAACATACATTTTAATCACAGATCACAACATAACATACTAAAAAAAATATATACTAAATTTTTAGTTTTTAATCACAATACTATACTACTGATTCTTGTTACCGCAGCCCGACGCAACGTATCGAATGCTGATGCCGACGAGAGGACGGAGGCGGGAAGGAGAGACCAAATTACCCTCAGCAGGACCTTTGCGACGACCAACGATATCCCAACACGTGGCACCACAGAACAAGAGTTCACCTCCTTTGGGAGCTTGATTCTCTTCCTCGACCTTCTTCTCAACTTCTGATGTAGACATTTCACCGTTCACTCCGGCGAGAGTAACGGTCAAAAAAATAATTTGGAAATTGAAAAAAATATGTGAAAATGACGGATCTAACGGCTAGTATAGAAAAGAGGAGAAATGAAGTGGAGAGAGTGTGAAGGAAATGGCGGGAAAGATTAGAAGGGAAGAGAAGAGAGAAGGAGATTGGATTTGCGCAGATACTACTACAGTGATGCGGTGAAGAAGATGAAACCCTAATTCAATTTTTCTTTCTAACTGCTTCAATACAAATATAATAAAGAGTGGTAGATATATAGGCACAACAAATAGAAGTGGATTATCTTTTGATTTTCGAGACTAGCAACAACTCTACTTTTCATTATTCAATCAATTTAAATTTACATAAATAATTAGATGAAATAATCAAAAAGAAAAATGAACAATTTTTTAAAATGAAAACGAGTAATTATCAAGTGGCAAATTTAGTTAAGATGGCCCCACTTGCTAGTTTTATTCTAAGTAGTTTAGTGGTTAATAATTCATTGATCAGATGAAGGAATATGAACTTTGGATATCAACTTTTCTACATCTTAATATCCTATCAATTTAGTTATATTCGCAAAACTATTTTCAGAGATTTAAAATAAGTTATCTCTAAATATAAACCTTGTTTTAAAGTAAATACAAAAAAATGACAACTTAAAAATCAATGTGTCGGATGCAAACAAAGAACCACAAGTAAATTGGTCTTGTATTAATAACGACTATGTTGTACATGTTTTAAAGGAATGTGGGATTTAAGGGGATTATTTATGTATGTTTTGTTGTACGCATTATGGAAGGTGGTCAACCTTGTCATGACACTTTTGTTTAGTAGGTGTCGCCAAAACAAGTTATACAAATAAAGTGATTTGAATCTTGGCATCACAAAGTTTGTGACATTCTGGTTGAAACTCTTCCCTTTCAAAATATATCAAAATTGTCGGTAAATCATTTTTTTTTTTTGAAAACTTGGTATTTGGTTCAAGGACTGACTAATTCAAGGGATCAATCCCACCGTCCACTTGCGGGGGCCCCGTTATAAGCCAGAGCAAGCTCTGTATGGACTTGTCCACCGAAATTAACACCAGAGGGAATCGAACCTGAGACCTTGAGAGGAGCACACTCCAAGATCTCAAGCCAACCACTAGGCCAACCCCAAATGAGTTTGGTAAATCAATTGTTAAGAGCGTCTTTGAATCCTTTTGTTCAACTTATTAAAGAAAACAACAAGCAAACGGAGCCAAGGCAAAAAAAATGTCCAAAGGATGATGAAGATATTGAAACCATGTTCTCAAGGATTCAAACTCTTATATTTGGTTTGCAAGTTCTGAATAAAAGTCATACTAAACCACATCATGACAAAAAGATTTTAAAAAGTTTTCTTGTTAGATGGAGGCCTAAGGTGATTGTCATTCCGAATGCAAAAGACTTGAACAAATTGAGTTTGAAGATCCTAGTAAGTAATTAGGTGATGAACCATCCAAAAAGTCAAGTCTATTACTCTAAATTCAAAGGGAAAACCTTTTAAAACGCTTCAAGTTGTATAGTTAATGGCAAAATGACGAGTTAACCAACAAACACATGTATGAGAACAAATGGGTCGAGAAGTAAGAGGTTTTCTTTGGGGTTGACGTAATGACTACGAAGAGATTTACAACCTAAGTGCTATAAACCAGTATCACAACACCACATCAATTTTCATCATGATATTATGTCTTCAACGTGCAGACAAATGCACCAACATCTAAAAGGATAGACTATAAGCAACAACCCAATAAACTCGGGATAAGGAAACCATATTAGGGTGATGCAGTGGCACGTGGAGATTGTGTGTCGTTGATGAGTGTTGGTGTGGGACGGCAAAGGTGGCAGTGAGACTCATTCGCTACCTTAGGAAGTAGAACGGAGATGATTGTTCTAGATAAGTCTCGTTTATACTTTCTTAATCATATGTTTTAGAGTGAGACTATAACATATTTAGTGTGACAGATACGTTGTACAGATGCCACGAACATTGTTTTTAATGACACGGAAAAAAAGACAATGTGGTAGGTTTGCTATTAATTTTTTATTTTGTAGATAGACGAAATGACAAAGCTGAAATTCTGGCACGTCAGACTTAAGATGTTTTACGAGATGTTCAAACATCAGTTAAACGAATTACGATGTTGAATTAAAGGTTAGAACATTAAGCTAACAAAACTAAAGCAAATGAATGGAAACAATCAGAAAAGTAAAAATGCACAAAGAGTTTGTTAACCCAGTTCGGTGACAACACACCTACTCTGGAGGCTACCAAGCAGGAAGGAAATCCACTAGTGTAGTTCGTATTCAAAAGCTCACAGCAAATCACGTTTGCACTAATGACATAGGACCTACCCGTACTGACTTCAACCTAGGAACTCCTAGATTTGAGATCACATCTCACTCCCTTACAACTGATCACAAACTCTGTGATTCTTACAATACATACACAACAATGGAATGAAGTTGCCTTCACAAACACAAAAACTTACATCGTGCTTCACAACTTTGGTGCAGTACACAATCTACATAACTCTTTGCTTAAAGCTTCATAGCAGTGAACAAATACAATTCAAAGCATAGTCCTAAACATGCATCAAAGTGATACACGAAAGGCTCACAAATCAAAAGACTTAAAACCCTAAATGATCTATTCTTCAAAATGACGTCTTGAATAATGAACTAGGTCTTGTAACCTTGTCTAAATACTGAAGCAATACGGGTCAGATTATTTTTCGGGCTTTAGATCAAACCAATGATAAATTACTCAGTCAACAGGACCGGATAAAGAAACTTCTAAAAAGTAGGCACATCTTTATGAACATTATGATCACCTTCAAAGACTTTCTCAAGTCGTTAGCACTTCCTTAGGAAATCACATATGTTCTTATCTTCTCATAAAAACACGCAGGTTGACCAACACTAATGAAGGCGTGGATTCCTTAGATAAGCGAACGCGTGCGAAAAATAAGGCAAGGTACAAAACACACAAACCATACCTGGATGTTGGAACATTGTGTTCCACATCTAAAGTGAATATTTGTTTTAGGCAAAAGTGAAGCCAACATACAAATATCCAACAAAAACTATTATAAACTCACACACACAAGTGGAGTACCGAGGTTCGAACCCCGGTCATGACGTTCGGCCTAACAATTTCAGCATTTTGCTAGTTAAGCTATGACTTGTGGACGGTTTGCTATTAAATTTATTGGATTTGTCTATCAAGTGGTGAAAATAAATTAGAGTAAATTACACCCCCTCCCCTCAAAGATGCTTGAATTACACTCCCCTCCCCTCTTATGTTAAAATATACATTCCCCTCCCCTCTTATTCAAAACATATTAGAGAAAAATACATTTCCCTCCCCTAAGAAAAGCT
>Ga0099826_10002648_pt1 | contig 11679 bp, 7 predicted proteins | sample Mtrugardesep15_FD_76830 | JGI IMG/M metagenome (GOLD analysis project Ga0099826, IMG submission 76830) | Root nodule microbial communities of legume samples collected from California, USA - M. trunc garden sep15 | ecosystem: Host-associated > Plants > Roots > Nodule | place: USA: California...
AAAAGAAAAAAAATAGAAAGTTTTTTATAAATATATTCTATACAAATAAATATATACATTATATATATATATATATATATATATATATATATATATATATATATATATATTCATTCTTATAGAAAGTATGACAATTCAAGTTCATATTTTGATTCGAGGGTAAGACAACTTTCACCTCATCATTCAAAAGTAGGAAGTGCACACAAACTAAAAAATCATTTTAAACAAGAAAAAGAAATTTGCTTTTAGTTAGCAAGTAGTCATATCATTACATGAGTTTTTTTAGTTGAATAGTTTAGTGGTCAAAATTTTATCCCTCAAGATGAATAAGTCAACTAATACATGAGACTTTAACCATAACTAAAAGAGAAATTTCGAGTTACCAAAAAAAACTGTTGACAACATAACCACGAGGTCGAATAATATAATTTCACTCATACTGTAAAATAAAACATAAAAAAAGTCAACGATACCTAATTCAATTGTCAATAATGTCAAAATTGTTAGGTCATACATTGTGATATGAATTCGTATCCTAGTCTCACAATTTGTGGTTTTAAGTTTCAATGATTATTTGTCATTTCGTCTATTAAAAAAACTGAAAAAAGAGCAAATTATTCCATAGAATTATGCATAATACTAATATACTATTATAAATATCAAAGAAGGGAAATCCACTCAACAAACGATTTATGTCTGGGTGGTGTAGTCGGTTATCACGCTAGTCTCACACACTAGAGGTCCCCGGTTCGAACCCGGGCTCAGACAATTTCATTTTCCCATTTTTACCCTTTTCCTCACCAAAAAGTCATACATAACTAAAACGCTACACTTTCTCTCCTCTTTTCTTCACTAATTCACTTTCTTCTTCATTCCTCAATCCAATTTTCAATTCAAATACCTTTCTTCCATTTTCAATCTCAATCTCAAACTTTCTCTCTCCGAAACCAAACCCAATCACAAACACAGAGAGAAATAAAATGGATTGGGGTAACGTAACCGCCGAAGATCTCATCGACGCGCTCCGTGAAGTCGATTGGTCATCACCGCCGCGTCCTCTCTCTGAATTCTTCTCCCGATTCACCGTTCCTCGATCTTCTTCCAAATGGAATAGCCGTCTCAAATGCAATCTTTACTAGTACTTTCGCTTCCTCTCTTTTTCGATTTTTCGTTTTTTTAGGTGTTTACGTATTCAATTTTCGATCTTCCTTTGATTTTTTAGGTTTTGTTTGAATGATTCTGTATTTTTACTGATTTTTGTATGATTTTGAACTTATTGAGCTTTATGTAATTTTGATTTCGTCGTGTAATCCGCTTAAACCGAAAATTGATTTGTTTTTATTTGATTTTTGTATCTATGAAGCACTTACACATGAAACTGGACACGACACTGATTTTTGTATCCATGAAGCACTTGCACTGATTTTTTGTAGAAATTTGAAAAAATGAATTAATCGAAAATAATCACATGATTTAGTGTTGGACACGGGATATTCCTTTTCTCGGATGCGTCGGTGCTAAACTTTTGAATAGATGATTCTATTTTAATTATGTAGAATTTGGAGGATTGATTTATTTTTATTTGAGTGTGTATCTAAGAAGACATCGAACATGACATTGACACGGACACGGATATGTGGACATTGGTAAAAAATTGAAAAAATGAATTAATTGAAAGTAATCACATGTTTTAGTGCCGGATATGCCTTTACTCAGAAGTGTCGGTGCTAGAGTTTTGTGTAGATGATTATATTTTAATTATGTAGTATCTTGAGAATTGAGTTGTTTTTATTTGATTGTGTATCTAAGAAGACACCGAAACATGACACAGACATGTGGACATTGGTAAAAATTTGAACAAATCATTTAATTGAAATAAACACATGTGTCGTTGTCGGAAACCGGATACGCCTTCCCTCAGAAGTGTCGTGAGTTTTGTGAAGAGGATTCTATTTTAATTATGTAGTATTTAGAGAGTAAGTTGTTATTGTGTACTGAATTATCAATTTATCACCATAGTGAATTTTTAGGGTTAAAAATTTTCAGTTTTTCTACTCCTTTGTTCTTTAAGGTTTTTTTTTGCATGAGCTTGTTTTTAGCAAGTTTTGTATGATTTTGAACTAATTTTGAGCTTTTACAATTTTTGCAAACGGAAAATTGATTTGTTTTTGTTTTATTTTGTTTGGATGATTCTATGATAAATTTGTAATCACGTAGTATTTGTGGAATTACTTGTTATTGTGTTCTGAATTATTAATTTATCACTGTAGAGAAGTTTTAGTGTTTGAAAATAATGATGATTATGGTTCTATTTGCAGCTACAGGACCAACTACTTCATTTTGATTGTTTCTGTACTCAGTAAGGGATCATGATATATAGTATTTATTTATGAGAATAATTTCTTTGCACCAATGTAAAACATTTTTGCACATGCATCTAATCAAGTCACACCAAAGTGTCACTTTTATATGTTAGTTCCTAAAATACCTACATGACATGATTTGAATGAATGCATGTGTGAAAAGGTTTTACACTGTCGGCGTATACTAATTAAATCCTTTATTTATTTAGATTTTATTATTGTTTTTACATTTTGCAATGTGTGTTTTCCCTTGTTGTCTCATTATCACCCAAATTTTGAATTATGCAGTATTGGGTTTTCTTCGGAGGCCGCTTGCTATTGTAGCCGCACTACTTACGGCGTTAAGCATTGCCTTTCTAAATGACAGGTAAGCAGTGTTACTTTGTTTCTTATTGTCTCTATTTATGTGTTATGTTTTAAACTATTTGTTTTAATATATGTTTTGGTGCGATGGGATTGTGATGTTGTGCTATTTAAGTGTGTATGTTTTGTATCAGTTTGGAACTTTAGGATTTTGATGCCACTTTTCGTGATGTTTGTTTACTTGTGCCACAAAGCTGGTTTATGCTTCAATTTTTAGGGAATAGGGAGGAACTTTTCTCTCATCTGAAAAAACAGTTTTTGTGCCGTCCGGAAGTGTACTTCCGGACTAAAACAGTTTTTGCCCCTTCCAGATGTGTTCCAAAATCCTGTTTGGTTTTTTAGAAACATGAGGGTGGGTAAAGTTGCTCCCCAATTTTTTATGCCTTTTTTTTTCTACATCACAGTTAAATAATAGTCACACCTCCCCCAACGTTGTGGTACTGTAATTTATCAGGCTGAGCTATCAAGTTGGTAGGTTTATGTCATCAAGTTCACGAGTCATATTTTGTGGCCGTTTGTGTTAAGAAAATGTTGTGAAGCCTTTAGTAGAATGTTGAATACATGCTTCTTAGATGCCTTAAATAAAGTTATGTTTGGTTTAGTAGATGATATAAATTGACGACTTTAACTGCAGGACCAAACCCCATACGAAACCTGCCATGAAACTAAAATGATATGAATGACATGGTAGTTTTACTTCCAGCTTTGGATATGGTTTTTTGATGCTTAATTTTTGTTACAGGATAACTTGTATTATTTCAACAATGGGTATGATAGTATTTTTACATTGATTCTTAGGGAAGTTAATGTTTTTCACCTTTTAGTGGGATGGACAAAAACAATCAAATATGTTTTAGTTTGGAGCACAGGAAAGATATTTATGATGGAAAATGTTGGGCTTTGATCAAGTTTAGACAATTAGATTACAGTATCTTAGATTAGGTACTTTATCTGTCTATTCAAAACCCTTGCTAGTGACTTTGGTATAGTAGTAATTTATGTTCCCTTACTAGTAGGCCACTAGTTTTCTATTTAGAGAGGAAAAGGGTCGATGTAAAATCATTTATACATGGCTGTGATATTATCAATTATCATGGTTACCAAAAAGAAGACAAAAGTAGTCAACAGGTTATGATACAACTGTTGAATACAATAAGCTGCCTAAAGGTTATACTCAGATGACATGGGCTGTTAGAAAATTACATTTTTCAAGTTCTATGGACGATTTGTAAAGATATTGTACAAAATTGTTTCCTCAAATCCAGGGAGTTCATGACTATGAGAAAATTTGAAATATAAAGTCTTCATTTAGTTTGCGACTCTGTTTAGTTTGCGACTCTGTTTAGTTTGCGACTCTGTCCCAGTTTTATTATAATGGAAATGCTGAATTTCTATATTTATTCCACATTAATCTAATGGGTGTTTTCTTTATTGCAGCTTTGCAGGTACCTTTAGTGAGAAGGTGACAAGAACCGTTAGGCAATTTTCACCTCATTTAGCTGCGAAAATGAGACCTCCTCTTACGTATGTTTGATTGTTCTTATATCTGTGCATCTTTTTTGGATATTTTTGCATCTTTAGTAATTATTTAAATTCCAGGCCTGTTATTCGTGGACGTCCATCAGCCAAGAGAGCAATTTATATTTGTGGTCGGCCGCGTTGGGTGTTTGTCTCGATATTTTCTTCTGGTAAATGTAGCCTGTGAAACAGTTATATTTTCCCGCTATATTAATAATTTTGGATGTCTTCCGAATCCTTGCTACATTTCCATTCGGTTTTTGACATCAGTGTCCTTTAACCCCCTTTTTACAGCAAGCTTCTTTCTTTGGTTTGTTTCGGCTGGTCTCCTGACTGTTTTATGGGCGCTTGCTATTGGTCTTCTTGGTAATTGCATATTGAGAAATTTTAATCAATCTTAATATTGTTTAGCATTTCTGTTCTTGTTTTTAAGTTGTTTTTCCTCGCTTTTTCAGCTACCATTCTGCATGCAAGCTTGAGAACACCTAACCTGAAAGCACGTCTAAACACGTTCCGTGAAGAATTTCGTGCTGTATGGCGCAATTACAGCGAGCTGTAGTTCACATAAAATTTGCTGGACTGAGTGTGAGTGCTTTCTGCCACGGCGTTTATATATATATATATATATATTCAGATGCTTGATAATTGTTTGCTTATGCATAAAATTTGTAAAATACAACGTTACGTCGACATGATTGAGAGTAGATATGTATGTTATAGACTTATAGAGTAATAGGCATCTGATATGTACCGCAGAACTTACTTAAGGGGAATTGGATGCCAAAGGAGAGGGGTTAGAGGTGGCTGAAATGTCTTTTCCTTAATTTTGGCTACCCTCTAATACTAGAAGGATTAGGAAGGGAGATAGATGTAATTAAATATTTGAAGTATACTATCTAAAACGTATTTTATGTAGAAATCCAAAACTACCCCCCACCTCCCTACATCGCTGTCACAGCTAGGCACCTTCAATTGTTGTTACAGCCAAACACCAACACATTGCTGTCAGGCACCCTCTACTATTGTCACTACTGAACAGTATACTGTTGAGTACCCTTCGTTATCCTTTTTTGCTCAACACTTGTTACTGCTAGGGGGAGCCTTGGCGCAACGGTGAAGTTGTTGTCATGTGACTAAAATGTCACAGGTTCAAGTTCTGGAAACAACCTCTTGTGTAAAAAATAGGGTAAGACTGCATACAATACACCAAATGGTGGTACCCCATCTTAGACCTTGTGTGTGCGGGGGTCTTAGTGCACTGGACTGCCCTTTATTTGTTGCTACTAGGATTTCTTTAGGGTCTTTTTGGGAGTTGGGGAGGGGAGGGTTCAAAAAAAGGAAGGGTGGATGACTTTGGGAGGGGAGGGATTTGGGGGTTTTGTTTTACTTCATAATACATAATCCCCCTAATTTGGGGAACTAAAAAATTGTATTTGAGGAGGGTTTTTATTTTCAGGGGGGGTTGGATAAATTTTTGTAGTCCAATCTATGCTGTTATCACAGTAGTCAATCCGGGATAGCGGTGTGTAGTGGCCGACCCCAAAAGTGGGATAACCGGATACTGTATAGCAGTATGAAAAATAGAGGTCACCGATATTTGATTAATTTTTTGGGCAAATTACATGAATAATACTATAAAGTATAAACAAACTTATATTTAACATAAAATTAAATATAACACTCAAATCTCATGAAACATTCATAAATCAAAACACCAAAAGACAAAAGACAGGAACAATTAAAAAAACTCATAAAACAAGAGAAACCATAAAACAACAGAAAACATAGGAAGAAAACAAGAACAGAGAAAGAGAGAAGAGATCCCTGAGTCGTGTTTTCCAGTTGGAAGATAGAATTTTTCTTTTGCGGCGCAGGTGAGAAGAGAGAATGAGTTGAAAATGTTTAAGAAATCCCCAAAATGCCCTAAAAAGGTTTTAAAAATATGGTCAATTTGAAAATTTCATACGAAAATCACATAGCAGCTGAAGCGGTCACTATCCGCCACGCTCCGTAACGCCGCTACAACAGCTGAAGCTGCCGCTATTTGATTCTGCACCGCTATGACGATTACCGCAATATTATAAATATATTAACCATAGGCATTCATTTATCTTCCTCTACAAAATTACTCTCAACAAGTGAAAGGTTTCTCTATTTTCCCTATTACAAAGCAATAATAGTCAATTAGTTTTTATTTTTCCTCCCCTCCCATCTCCTCTCTCTTACAACAACCAAGCTGTTAGAATACTTTATGTTTACTTTACTTATTTGGCCTACTTTAGTATAAGGCCCAAACCCATTGGACTCTTGTATATATACATAACTTTGTAATTCTAGTAGAGTAATAATGCAAAAATACAGTTTTACCTCACATTTTTACGTGGTATCTAGAGCCAGAATATAGTCCAGGCGCCACTGTTCCTTTCCCGAGCCTTTTCCCACTAAGAGGGATCGGATGCTTCCTCCTGCATCCCCTTTCCTCCTTTGAGCCAAACGCTGTTAAGTTGCATATTTTATATTGTTCTATAATAATCTCAGCTGTCATGAATAAATTCTAAATTAATTGTTCTATCCAAAACTTAGGGTTTGCCAACATGATACATATTGGCGGCCCTTTTCTTTAAAGGTTCTTCATACGATTGACATGTAGGCAATACTTATACTAGGAGATCAATGTAATGGGTGGGGGATAGTTATAGCTTATACAGAGGCAGAGATGCAAAAAAGTGTCAGACTACAAAAGGAAGGGTTAGGAAAGTGAATTCCATAAGAAGTTGCAAAAATTTTAATGGGACAAGAGCGGTGCTGCCAAATGAGTAATTAGTTGAGGGGTAGCCAGCAGTATATCTTTTTCTTGGCCAAGGTGGGAATTTCTTGTTCTCCCCTTTGTGCTCTTCAATAAAATTACTTAGCCATTAAAATAAAAAGGGAGATTGATGATGGGAAATCTTTGTCTTCAGTTTCCGCGTAAGCTTGTAAAACTAGCTCTCTCTACTTGATAAAATACAGAGCGGTGTCTTAACAAGACAGGAGCTCAATTCCTCTGGGTTTTCACTCTTTTAGTTTATAAAAATATTCAAGATCTATTTAACCATCTATCATGCCTCTTTCCTCTGTTGGATTTATGAATTGTTTTAAACTTTAATAACATGCTTACATTTTTTAGCAGTGTTGGAATAAGTGATAAACAACATTTTTGATCCATAAAAGAATGCATTTAAATTGAGCTAAAAAGTGTGGGTTCCTTTCCTTTTGTATCCAACACACTATTTCTGTTCAACTTCTGTCCAGTAACTTGTCTAGTTGGTGACTGAATGAGGGATCGGGTTTCATTAGTATGATTTTTGGCTTATTAATGTGATGTGTAAAACTTTAAAGTGTAGATTTCTTCTGGTTTGATTTTGATTTCTTGAGGCTGCAGAGACTTGGATTTCATCCAATTTTTATTTGGGACCATGGCCTACTCCTTTTTATTTTGGGATGTTAACTTGTTATGCTCTGTGGTGTCATTTTTTGGAGTATAATTGTGACAAGCATTCTCTTTATACACTTGATTATGGAAATATCATCATTCTACCTTGTAGATTTCCAAATCTTTGTACCTCTTTTATAGTTGTACCGTAATGCCAACACGAAATGCACAACTGATGTAGTATAAATGTTGTTTTAGGTTATGCCGTATGCTGTTTTTTAGTGGGAGCAATTTCTTATAATTGGATTGGAACTTTCCAGGGAGGTTGCCAACTAGTCCAACAGATTGTAAATGTTCAGAATTGTGTTTTTGTAAAGTACACTGGTTTCATTGTTTATTATATCTTTAGTGGAAGCATTCGAATATTGATACATCATGTAACGTAAGAATTGCCACCATACTAGTTCTGAGAATTCTTAATTACTGTGAGGAATTGGTGAAGTAAGATATTTTCAATTACTTTTATGGCTCTTATTTCTAGGTTTATATTTTATTTTGGTACTGTGGTTTCTGTTTTAGTAAACATTACAAAAATTGTTGTTATCCTTGCTTGATGCCTTCATCTGAAGCATTTTTTTATTTAGTGGATGGGTATTATGAGCGCTGAAATAACCTGTAATAGGTATTATAAGCTATTTCATGATTTATATAATTCTACCCCAAAGTCTTAGAAATTGCATTCTTTTTCAAAAGCATTCATATTTTAACTTTATTGATTTCTCTAAATGCAAGTAGTGATTTAATGAACTGAATTGTTGCAGAATTTAATTTAGTAAATATAATTACATTTCTTTGGAATCAAGTGCAGTTAGTTTTTTTCTTTTTCTGCAAAAATTGCAAATGAATAATAAACCCATTGGAGGACACGTAGTATATATACGAGAATTAACAGTAGTTAATATTTTTATAAATTAAAATGATTCAATAGCTTGTTCAAGTATCATAGTAAATGTATATTTTTGACAATATATACTAAATATAATACTAAAAAAATACTAAACATTCATATGGTGCAGTTTGAATTAATTTTGAGACAAAGATTCATCGAATCTGATGATAAAATTGATGATAAAATTAAACAAGGTTTAGTTTCAATTCAGATAGCTAATTTGAAAAATTAGATTTTATCTAATTTAATGCTGTTTAATTTGTATTAAACAAATCGGAATTTTTTTTATTAATATTTTTGTATTAATATCAGTTTATAAAGAAATGGTAAAATAATAGGTTTGATGCAAAATATAATATATTAAAAATTAATATTTCAAAACTACAATGATTTCCCTAAAAAATCTACAATGATGAATTACGTTTGAATATATGAACTAGTAAAAAAATTGATTAGACAAAACTCATAATTAGCATTAAAATATTAAAAAACAATTAAAAAATAGATTAATGAAATATTTGTATTGGGTACAAGATAAAGGAATTTATCATGGTGAAAAAAAGTATCAAAATATATGTATCTGGCTTGGTTTTAAAAAATCAATCTAAAAATCAATCCGATCCGACACAAAAGGACATCAAAATGAATCAAATAATATTTGGTTTTATGTCGCTTTTTATTTTTTAATCAGTTTGCGTTTATATTTTGGATCAGTTTGAATTTAAAGATTAATACAAAGTAGTTGAATCGAATTGATCGTGGCTATTCTGATAATTTTTTTTTTTTTTAGTATTTTGAATAAGTATCACAACACAATGTCATTTTCAAATAAGAGATATTGTAGGGCTTTTGGCCACAAGAAATGTTGATCAATTGGAGCTATTCCACCAATGGTTTTTTTTTTAATTCCTTTCTTTTTTTCTTTTGACAAAAGTATTTTTTTTCCTTTTAAGGGAGACAAAAGTTCTTTTCTTTTTTTCTTCTTCCTTATATTGTTTATCTTTATGGGTACATTATTAATGCTGTAACGCGTTTGGACTTCAAAGGGACAATTAACAATTTTTTTCCATAAAAATGACAATGACAAGATTCTTGCTGTAAGCATATATGCCAATCAATAAAAATCACTTTTATCAAACATAACAAAACAAATTTATTAACCTTTGCCTTTACAGGATTTATAAGAGGTGGAAGAGCAATAGTGCTGCTAAGATGTGATCATAAAAATCACAGGTTGGCCCCATGTTTTTTTGCACTCTTTCAAGCTCATACCATGTGCTACGTACCATAACATACCCAAATACCTTATCATCCCAATTAATATCATTATTCTCTTTCCCTAAAAGGTAAAGATATACCATATTATTCATACCCTCTTGGTGATTTCAAGTCATAAAACTCATAATTGATTGTGGTATATATAGGTAATGAAAAGAGCTGAAGATCAAAGGCAGAGAGACATAGGAGAATATATATTTAGGAAGAATGGAGAATTACTTGAGTGTGCTACAAGCTTTGGCTACAGCATGGGGATTCATGTTGTTGGTGGCTCTTCTATGTTGTTGTCTAAGCACCAAACCGCGACAAGATGGTGATAATAACACTGGTAGTGGTGGTTGCACTTGCGACGGCGGCGGCCATGGTTGTGTATGATGTTTTCCATCATTCAATCATAAGCTATATTTTGTGTTAGGCAATTCAATAGGTAGGAGTATACTTGATGTACATATTTTTTTTATTTTCATATAAACATAGAATTGTTAGTATCAAATATGTTTATAATCATAGGAGGGTTCTCGGATGATTTTGTAATTTAGTGGATAAATAGAGGGTTACAACTAGATATATGCATAAATTGTTCTAAATTTGAAGTTCTATACATTCATGATAGTGTTTTTTTTTTCTTCTTACATGATTTGGAGTCATCAAAATTTGGGGTTTATTGATACAATTTAGTTTATTATTTTCAATTTGATTAAAATTTGAATCCTTAAACATTTCTACTTATATTTTTGGTGGAATTTGGTCCTAAAATTTTGAAGTTTTGTGCAATAGTCCACCTTATACTTAGATTAGACGATCTTGGTTGTTAGATTAATAGAGAGATGTAAGTTCGAGTTTGTTCTATTTATCTATCATCAATTTACCATTCATTTTTAAGATAAATCGACACAACTTGAAGATCAATGAAGCTCAATTTAATAAAGAAATCCTTAGTTGGTCATACTAGTTTTTTATTTAAGTTTCTCAGAGATCGACATATAGACAGTTGAACCATAAAGCCGACTATAGATAAACCATTCTGCTTTCTCCTTTATTTTTTCTTCGTATATATGCTAATTTTATTATTTTTTTTGTTACATCCTATATATGTTAATAAAAAAGCTGTAATGAACTTAGCCTAATTGGAAATAATTTATTAAATTTGTATAGGAATCCATCTTTGCTTGACACTTTAGATCATGCACTTTCTTTGCTTTTTGTCATCAGCCAGCCGTGGTAGCGCAATTAGGTAGAGAATCGAATATATTAATTACATTCACACATAATACTTTTTCAACGAGGAGAATGTTGGTTAGGTAGCTTTGGAGGGTGAATTTACCTTTCCAATCTATCATGAAAATTGCTGTTCACATGTTTATAGGACTGAAAAAGACATGCAAAAGACGAAAATATTTTTCAGCAGTTAACTGTCGAGGAATTAAACCGGCTGTAGTTAATTACTAAGGAAAACTTCGACAGTAAACTACCGAGGAAAACTGAAAACTTCGGTAGTTAACTGCCGAGGAAACCTCAAACCTTTATTTTATTTTTTTACAAAAACAATAAATTATCATTATTAATATTTATTGATTTCGAATGTTTCAATCATTATTTTGGTACGTTTCAAACAATTGTTGTATTATACTTATGCGTATATATCTTAATAAAATATCATTTAAATAAGTGTTAAAATTAAGCATTTGAATATTGTTTTGCACATTACTTAAATAAAAATAATAATAAAAAATTCGTTAAAATAATTGTGCACAACAATTTTTTTTAAGGTATAATATGTTGTTATATTTTCTACA
>Ga0099826_10002649_pt1 | contig 11677 bp, 7 predicted proteins | sample Mtrugardesep15_FD_76830 | JGI IMG/M metagenome (GOLD analysis project Ga0099826, IMG submission 76830) | Root nodule microbial communities of legume samples collected from California, USA - M. trunc garden sep15 | ecosystem: Host-associated > Plants > Roots > Nodule | place: USA: California...
ATATATATATATATATATATATATATATATATATATATATATATATATATATATATGTTTTTCATTTTTTTTTTGTGATTTTGTCATCTCAGTGCAACGATGTTGTGTTAAGCGTCTTGATGTGATGATATTTTTTTGTATTTTAATTTCTTGTGATGTAAATAAAGCTTGACCCAAAATTGATCCACCTAAAAATTGAGTTTATTTTTGTTTATGATATTCCTAATCAATTTAAAAGATATTTTAATAAAAAAAGATACCTTTCATTTGTTTGACTTCTAATTCATACTAACTTTTAAATGATTGCTTCATTTCTTTTTTTCCTTCGTTTTTCTTTTTGTTGAAAAGTGATCTTGCATTTATCTCTTGTCTTTTAGGGTCTGTTTGGTTCAACGAAGGGGAGGGGAGATATTTTAATTAAATATATGTTTGGTTCAAAAGAAGGGAGGGGCGGGGAGGGAAGCGATTTTAATTAAAAATGTGTTTGGTTCACAAGGTGAAGGGAGGGATTTTTAATACTTGTCAAAAAAAAAACTTGTTTTTACACTTAATAAAAAATGTTTTTAAATATTCGTGTTATTAATATATTTTCCCAAAAAAATAGTATTGATTTGTTCATTTATATGTGACTATTTTTTTTCTTTCAGCTTTTCTATTATTTTTCTTACGCTTTTTAATATATTTTTAATCTCCTTGACCATGCTATTTTATTATCACATTTTTTTCTTATTTTCATTCCATCTACTTTGTCTTTATTCTTTTCAATAATTTATTATTATTATTATTATTTGAAGTCCCAAATGTGATTGTATTTTGTGATACATGATTATGAGACATATTATGTTTTATGAATTGAACTTATTGTTGCGAACTCTAAGGATTTGGTCTAATGGTAAAAAGATTTAGAGTTTGAGCCTCATTATTACTCTTGGAGAAAGGTAAATATAAATAAATTTAGAATTGTTTTTTCAGTTTAAAGGTCTTCTCTATCTTAAAATGGAGCATCAACATCTCGTCTTAAAATTTCTAGGCTTTTGTTGATAGTTATAAATTATTCTTATATTGGAGTTTTTAATTGTTGTAGGTGTACTAGCTAATATATATTACTACTGACTAAATAATCAAACTTAGTTAATGAGTTTTAGTTAACGACAAATTGTTTAAGCGATTAGGGTTCAAATTTTTGCTGGAATTATTTTTATTTAAACTTTACTTATCGTGCGGTCGAAGTCTAAATCACCACGACACTTTTGAATGTCTCATTCACCTGCTTGCCTACTCCTTAGGAGTTAGGAGTTCATACCTCGTCTTTTCTTGCACTTCCATCTTCCCTTTATACCACCTTAAGTCCTTAACAGAACATCTTGATTCTTGATGCATGAAATCATTAGCTCTTATATTTATGCACTGAAATGTTATATTTTCCTTCCTTTATCATCTTTGTTCCTTTATCATTTCTTTCTTCCTACTGAAAAAGGGAACTCCAAGGTGACAGCTTCTTGTTTGCCTTACTTTGATGGAGATTTCTGGTGCAGTAAGCTATGGTAGTAGCGAAGACCCTCGAAAAAGAGAGTAGAGGAGACTATGAAAAGTTGTTGAAACAAGTGTCAAATAGAACAGTAAAGAACATGGGACATGCCAAGCCTTCCAAAGACATTCTGGTGATGCAAAAAGTATGTCTATCTTCTCTTTTACTTTCATCCTTTTTTATTGCCTACAAGAGAAAACTTCCTTGTAACTCACTTGCGATATTCAGGCATGCGCTGCCGTGAAGTGATAGTGTCTGGGAAGCGTTGGTTTTGCACTGAATGCGAGAAATTTCAGGAGTGTGAAAGGTATGATAACTTGAATACATATTTGAAATTTTTAGCATTAAATGAAATAAAAAGGTCTTTTTTCATTGACTTCCATTCGCATATTTCAGATGCCATAGTTCTGAAAAACACACTATAAGGAACGGCGAAGTGTATACACTTTGTCAGGTAACAACCTAAACCTGATGTTATTCATATAATTTTCTCATCATTAATAATTTCATGCAAAACGTTGAGTTGTGTACTGTTTTCAGGCTGATGTTGATGATTTCCCCTCCGACACTAAACGTAATGATATCGTCCTTGAGAGTGGATTGTTTGAAAATAGGGACAACTTTTTGATCTTCTGCCAGAAGTCTCAGTTTCAGTTTGACATACTCCGTCGTGCCAAGTATTCCTCCATGATGACCCTCTACCATCTACACAACCCTACTGTGATGATGACTCAAAATGAACACCAGTTGACTCGAAATTGTTCAACACCTATATGTCAATCTGGGAATCAGAAGCCAAATGAGGAAATGGTATGAATTTAGTTTTCTTGATTTATTGTTTTCACTACTAATTTGTTCTAGACTAGATTGTTGATCATACTTACTGACTTACAAACAGATGGTGAAACTGATGAACATTTTGAAGCATGCATCTCAATGCCGTGCAACTAAGACTGAACCATGCTTTCATCCAAACTGTTCTCAGATCAAGAAGTTGCTCTCTCATGCCAGTAAGTGCAAAATTCAAGTGAATAGGGGCTGCCGGCATTGTAAAAAGATATGGTTTATACTAACTTCACACTCCAGGAATTGCAAAGACTCGGAATGTAGAATACCGCGTTGCAGGTGTGTTACAATTAGAATTCTACACTGGCTAGAGAATTTTGATAATCTATTTTCTGACTTATTCTTTTATATTGATGTCGATTTTGCAGTGATCTGAAGAAATATGTAGAACGGAGATCAATGCATTCTGAATCTTGTCGAAGAGCTGAAGTTTCGGAAAGCGACATTGGCCAATGAATCTGTGAATATATAGGGTGCACAATAAGTGGTTATAAGCAGTCAACGTGCAGCGATCACTGGACAAATTTATTAGCTTTGATGAAGCATATTAAATTTCGTTGAAGCTTAAGCATAAACAGTTCAACATAAGTGTTGTGATTTTCATCTTTCCTTTTGTGTATATAAATTGGAATATGTATTATACATAGGTTAGGATTGCAATAGCCTTATTATTTGATCTCTTAAAACAAGAGAATCAATTTTGTATTGTTGTGATTCTTGTGAAAGTATATTCAATGATTGAGAGCTAAGCTATTCAATTCAAGTCTCTCTCTTTTTTTTCTTTTTTTTTTCTTTCTTTTTCTTCTTTTTTTCATTGCTTCTACTGTTCTACATTAGTTTAAATGTTTGAAGTTCCACAATATTGATGGCTTTTCATTCAAGATTCTTCAACAATATTTAGGCCCCTAACTCTGTCATTTTCTATAGTCACTTGTGAAAAATACAAAGAGGAGCTCAATAATAATATTTGTATTAAACCATTGAATCACCACAATACGACTGTTGAACAAATAATAAACCCTTACCTCAACCAGTTTTATGTACAATTTGCTTTTCCAAAATGTTGTCATTCTAGTTAACATTACTTGGTGTGTTTGGTTGATTTTGAATGAATTGGTTTTGTAAAATTGATTCCGGATAAAAGTAAGTTAAATGTAAAAAGATGTGTACTCAATCGGCTTTCATTAAAGGTATGAATTTGGTTGATGGAGTTTTGGTGGTTAATGAGTTGGTGGATTTTGCGAAGAAAACAAAGCAAGAATGTTTGATTTTAAAGGTGGACTTCGAAAAGGCATATGACTCGGTGGAGTGGAGCTTTTTTGAGTATGTTGGTTAGAGTGGGTTTTTGCACGAAATGGGTAAGGTGGATGAAGGGTTGTGTGTTTGGGAGGAGTATGTTGTCTATCCTTGTGAATGGGAATCCTACGGAGGAAATAAATATTCAAAGGGGGCTCAAGCAAGGAGATCCTCTAGCGCCGTTTTTGTTCCTTGTGGTTGCGGAAGGTTTTAGTGGTTTGATGAGAAATGTTGTGTGGTTAAATTTATTCGAAGGTTTCCGCTTTAGGAGGGAAAGGATGGTGATATCACATCTTCAATACGCCGATGATACTCTATGTATCGAAAAGGCTTCGGTGGAGATCCTTTGGACCTTGAAAGCTTTGTTGAGGGGTTTTGAGATGGCATCTGGGTTGGAGGTGAATTTTCTCAAAAGTTGCTTGATAGGGATTAATGTGGCGAGAGAGTTTATGGATATGATTTGTGATTGTTTGAATTATAGTGAAGGTAGCCTCCCTTTTTAATATTTAGGCTTACCGGTGGGGGCAAATCCCGGTAGAGCCTTTACTTGGCAACCGCTTTTGGACTAATTATCTCGGAGATTAAATAATTGGGGTGATAAGTTCATTAGTATTGGAGGTAGGATTGTTCATTTAAACTCGGTGTTGAATTCACTCCCGATTGTTTACTTGTCTTATTTGAAGATGCCTTCGAAGGTGTGGCAGAGGATAGTGAGAATTCAAAGGGAGTTTCTTTCGGGAGGAGTAGAGAGTGGGAGGAAAATAAATTGGGTGAGGTGGAGTTTGGTTTGTAAGCCAAAAGAAGAAGGTGGTTTAGGGGTGAGGGATGTTAGAGTGGTATATTGGAGCTTACTAGCGAAGTGGAGATGAAGGTTAATTCATGTTAGAGTGGTAAATTGTTGGGTTGGTAGCGAGAGAGGATTATGTTTGGTCGGCTCATGTATCTCGATGGTGGAGGGATATTGTTAAGTTGGATGAATCAAATTGGTTTAATTCTGAACTTTCTAGAAAGGTGGGGAACAGAGCCGATATGAGTTTTTAGGATGTGGCTTGGAGGGGGGATGTTGCGTTCCGGTATAAATATCCTAGGCTTTTCTCTCTATCGAATCAAAAGGAGGTGAATGTGGGTGATTTGGGGGCTTTTAATCTAACATAAAGCCATTGGTTGTTTTCTTGGAGGCGCCCTTTGTTTGTTTGGGAGAATGAATTGTTACGGGAGTTGTTGGAGGATTTGGAAGGTCATAGAGGGACTAAAGAGGATGATGTTTGGCAGTGGAGGTTGGAAGATAATGGAAGATTCATAGTGAAATCTATGTATAAGAAGTTTGAGGGATTGATGCTAGAGGCGAGATCTATAACCGATGAGCAAGGGAGGGTATTTTTGCATATTTGGAAGAGTCTGACTCCGTGCAAAGTTTTGGCGTTTTCGTGGAAGCTCCTCCATGATAGGATCCCGACAAAGGTTAATTTAGCGCATATGCAAGTTTTACCACCTGAGACTTCCTCAAACTGTGTTATGTGTGCGGGGGTTTTGGAATCGTTGAACCATTTGTTTCTCCATTGCGTGTTTTCTAAGGAGGTGTGGGATGAATTTCTTAAGATGGTTGGGTTTCTCTTTTGTGTCACCGTCAAATATGTTCATCCATTGGGGGTGCTGGAACGAGGCCTCGACTAACAAAAGGATTCGTAAGGGCTACCGGATGATTTTGCATGCGGCGGTGTGGATTATTTGGAGGGTGAGAAATGATCACGTCTTCAATAATTCAATTTGTGAAGTGGAGGAGATAGTGGAGGCTATTAAGGTTTTGTTGTGGAGATGGACTTTGAGTCGTTTGAAGGTGCCGGCTTGTTTGTTTTATGAATGGTGTTGGAACCCCAAAGAGTGTCTTATGCAGTAGTGGTGTTGTTCCGCGTCGCGGAGGTTGAGGCTGGGGTATGTTGTGTTTGCTGCTACCTGTTATTGGTTTCCTTGATTAGGATAGGTGTGCCATAAAATCGAAGGAGTAAACAACCATTCAAATTAATGCCTCTAAAAAAAGCAAAAAATTAAATAAAATGAAAATAAAATAAATCTCAGGATATTACAATTATAAACTTGGAATGCAAAAATTTAATGATGTAAAATTTCGTGGCAAATTCATAATACATTGCCAACCACAAAATTTTAAGCAAGAGTAGTTTCTAGCTACTGGAGAGGATTGGTGATTCCTTCAAAGGGAACACGGTAACATTTAATTTTTTTAAGAATTCTAACTAGTCCACCGAAATTGACATCGAGTAGGGTCCGGAACAGCACAATCCATATTTTGAGTAACTGACACAATTGCAGAAACTAACCAGCTTCCTAATAATATAGATAGATTACAACACAATCAAGGTTTACAGTTACCCGCTAGTTGCAGCCCGACTACATAAATCAAACATTCTGGATTATCAGAGTCCCCTTCCCCTAAAAACCATAGTAGAGATAAAAAAAAAATGGTGAAGGAGATTCTGTAGTAAAGAAAAAACTAGTAGTGTTCATGGTCAGGTTTGGCTTAACCTGTTATTACTTGAACCAATCACAATATCCAAGTTTCGGTTTGGTTGAGTTCATGTGTATTTTTTACCAAAACTCAAAACAAACCAACTTGATAAAAGTAAATTGGTTTGGATCAGTTTCCGAGTTCATCACTAGAAATAATCTGTATTTACGAAAGAATTACGCCCGATGCTGTAAATTAAAAACATAATCCAAAGATCTCTGAAACTTAAAACTACAAGTAATATTACCCCCCTGGGACATGAATACAGCCTCTTTGCAGAAGTCAGTTCTGTTAGACAGATCTAATTTTTCAACCAAATAGAGTTACACATCAATATACTCTGAGTCCTTTTTTCCACCTATACCAGCTATGAAGCACGGACAATCCTCAGATTAGGCGTATCCCGGTGTCGGACACGCGTCGGTGTCCAACATCGACACATATAATTACATTAAATCATGTGATATTCTCAAATTATTACCAGTGTTGACGTGTCTGTGTCGTGTCTGTATCTGTGCTTCATAGCATACCAGTAGTAAGGAAGCCAATTCCAGAAAGAAAGCTTTGTTTTATGCAATCTCTTAAAGGCCCTTTTCCCTCCTTATCTAAACCTGTATTAAGTTAACAGACTATCGACAGTCTCTATTCTCGGATATTAACTACTTGTGAAGGTAATTTCTGAAACAGATAAGTTATCATGCATAAAAAAACAAATACTCATGAAAAGTCTTCAAATATTGCCAAGAGCTCATATATGAAGAAGTCAACTACACCAGACAGACAATAAACTTATTTTATTTTTTTTAAGTCTCATCATATATATTCTAGAACAGGGAAAATGCTACCTTGGACACTGGCTCAGCAGCGCTGTAGACAGTTGACGACACAATTAACTTGGATGGTCAACGCGACAGCGCTGTTACCTTGGAGTCTTTGGACAGTCTACACTCGACACAAGGTGCTGAAAACTGCGACTCCACAGGTTGACAGTGCAGTCGAGTTACACATAGCTCAAATGTTTTTTAAGCACCCTATGTTGTATATATGCTACACATTTTTTGCCAAAGACATCTTTATGACGGACAAAGATACATATATGCTCTACTCTGAAAACCAAACGCTATAAAAGATGCATTTTAATCAAAGATTCAAACATACTAGCCAATGCAAGTGAATACTAAAGATGCTCACTTATGTGTTACACTGCTACAAATCAAAATAGAGATCTTTCTTAGGATTGGTACAGAGAGTTGAGATCATAAATTGCGAGATAGATTCTATAAAATTCATAAAAGCCGCATATGTAAATGAGTGTATCGGTGTATGTGTCGGTGTGTGCACATCATAAGTTTGAGTTGCAGCACGAAGAAGCTACCGAAATTATGAAGGTGTGTAAGGATGAAAATTAAATAGCAGATTAATTTCTAAATCAAATTGGTTATACAGTGTTCATGACAACTTCTCACCCTATTCCCTAAGTCATAACAATTAGTATTAAATGGTTTAATTGGTATATTACAATACTGTTAGTGATGCCAAAAGCACACTTGCCTCGGCTGGAAACTACAAATATATATGCTTGTCCACTATCATACAAGAAACAAGGCTAACAATATTTGTAAGACAGAAAGCATAGTACCCAATAAGGAAAATATAAAGTGAGAAAGAAATGCACAAAAAAATCATTTGATATCAAGATCTCATTTTCCTTTTATTTTTTTATGCTTATTTGTTACAATGTTGGAAACTGGGAACGAATATAAACAAGGCAAATAGACAATAGACTGCTTAATTTTATCAATTATCAACACCAAAGGTAGAACTAGAGAATTTGGAACAGAGGAGCCAAAAGGAACAAACATTTTGTTAAGCAGGCCAAGCTTAACCATTTTTATTATTTTTAGGAAGAAAAAAAATACTACATGAAAAATACTTCTTTTAGCAAAATGGAGTAGGGGTAGGCGGCATGCATAGCCCCCATCTACATACATTATTTTCAACTCGTGTCAACAACGACTAAACTGTCTTCCTTCTATAGACTACATTGAGCTTCATTTTCAATTGAATCATTCTAGATTTCTTCTAATTTTTTCTTCACTCAATCTTTACCCGTTTTAGCCTAACTATCTTTCATTCTATTGAGGAGGCTCTATGTCTCGTTCTGATATGTCCAGACCACATTAGGCGAGCTTCTATCATCATTAAAACATGAAGAAGATCATCACAAAGAGATCATTTTTCTTAGTACTTGCAACATTGCCTCAAATGCAATAGCACATACCTGAATATCAAGAAAAGTTGAAGAAGATATCAGTGGCTGAACCCCTCTAGAACACAGAGTAGCTATTAAGCAAACCCCAGTTGACATAACCGAAACTTGTCACACAAAATACAGCATGTTTGTTCACTTTTCAATCAAGCTCAAGTATCTTCTTGATAACTCCAAAGACAAATCTGTTTTATTTTTCTTCTCAAGATATTTTCTTATCTTCATATACACCGAATAATTAGGTTTAAGACCCTTATCCATCATCTCATGAAGAATTCTTAGGGAAAGTAAAACACTTCCTTTCTTAAAATGAAGAGAAGCAAGTAAGGTATAGTTTTCATTACTGGAATAGCTATTCTTACCAACACAATCAACCACATATACATGAGCTTCGTCGTATTTTCCCAATTCAAAATAACACTTTATCACCGCAGCATGAGTTAAACTACATGGTTCAACACCCTTCAAAGTCATTTTATCAATAAACTTCAAAGCCAAATCAATTTGACCATGCTTACATAACAAACGAATAATTGTATCAAACGTAAACTCTTTCGATAATCCATTTTCATGTTCCATCTTCTCAAGAACTTGACAAGCCTCAGCAAAGTTACCAATCTTGAATAAACAACTAATCAACAAATTGTACGTACTTCCATTTGGTTCAACACCGATTCTTTTCATCTTCTCTACCATATCAACTACTCTTTCGTAATCACCTCTCTTGCAAATCATCCTCAATAAAAAGTTATAACGATCCACATTCCTCCCAGCTTCTCCTATCACAAACTCCGCTACATCAAAAAAACCCGAAAAACTCAACATCTCTATCAAAACCTTAAAACCAGAACTTTGACACAAACCACCAACCTCTTTAAGCACATTCACAATCCTCACAATATCCATTCTAGAATCCTCATCCAACCATAAAACAACCAAAAACCTAAATGCCCTTCTCCCCAAACACACCCTTCTCAAGTTAAAATCCCTCAAAATCGGAACCATAGCATCAAAATCCCTCAACAAACCACAATTATCAACAACACAACAACCAATCTCAGGATCACAACAAAGCTCAGGATGTGAAACATTAAGCCAATGAAAAAACATCAATGCTGAAACTCTTTGACTAGCTAATTCATCAAAAATGTAAATAACTGAAGCCATAGACAACGAAACATTCATCATATTTAACCTATGTTCTAAATCATTATCACCTTCAATAATCAATGCAATGATTTGAGAAACTTGTTTGGAAGTAGCATATGGTTTATTCTTGTAAGAAGAATAAGGGTATGAAGAAAAGTACCTTAAAGTGTGAAACTGAAAACCAATGTAGGAATCATGAAAAGGGGTTGTGAGAGAGTGAAATGGGAATGACCCAGATGAAGAAAGTGAAGAACTTTGTGATTGGAAATGCAAAAGGGTCGTTGAAAATGGGGTTTTTGAGAAAAACCTGCAAAATTTGCAGAGGTTTGGAATTCTTCTCATAGGAGCAGAGTGACGAGGTTGTTGTCGAAATTTAAGGTAACCAAACCATTGAGGTAACAAAACTTGTGTGTTTGGTTTTTCTGAATTTTGGGCTTTGCATTTTGCAGTAGTTTCTCTTTCAGAAAATTTCACCATACACCCCTGCATTTATACCCTCACCCCCAATATTTTATCCAAATTACCCATTTTACCCTCACCCGTACATTTATAACCTTTTCAACAATATATTGGGTTTTTTTTATAAGGAATTGGGGGTGATGAAAATTAATTTGTCACAAGTTAGGACCGGAATTCTTTAGAGTGTGTTTAGATGGAGGGTTTAAGAGAGGAAGGAAGAGAAGAGCTTACGTTTTTTTTTAAATTACAGGTGCTATACAATATTTTTTAAACTAAACTTAAATGTGATTGAAATATTATATGATCATTTATCACATTGTAATTTCAATTTTTTAAAATATCGGTTATTAAAAAAAGGTTAAAATATCGATTATATTTCAAAATATACACTTCACCATTCAAAACTCTTCCATCCAAAACCTCTCCCAAAACAGACCATTTAGGCTTTGTTAGTTTGAGGTGGCTTTGGAAAAAGTAAATGAATAAGTGAAAAAATATAAAACTTTGAGAAGAGAGTTTTGGTAGATGCAGTGACAATTTTATCTGGGGTCGAAGTTCGAATCTTAAACTCTTCACTTCTTCACATTTAAAATATAAGGTTCTGCCACTATGCTACTTAAAAAAAATTGTCGACCAAAATAGACTCTTTGGAAGAAGAGCTAAAACATTTCTGAAAATTATCTTAACATTAATATTTTAAATAACCAATTTGGACATTTTCTATTTTTTAATCACATGGACCACATATCGATCTAGCATTATAGTCACCACTCACCACTGCTCAACGGCAATATAGTTTCCTATGTACGAGTGTGTTTCCAATTAATTAGTATAGAGAAAATATGTACTCTATTAAAAGAAGAAAAGAGGGTGTTGTACCCAAATTTACCAATTTTGTAACGGGATAACCAACACAACAAGGACATTGACAATTACCGTTATTTCCTTTATCAATAATCAATATTCAATATTGAAATGATGCAACCCATGATGGCTTTTGAATTGTGAAAAAAAGGCAAAAGAAGAAAAAAGGGGGAATTTAAAGAGATAATGATTTATTTGTACTACGAAAATAAAATTTCAGTACGTACTAAGTCAAAAGCATTAATACAAATGATAAGACAGTTTGATGACTGTTTCAAAAACAACATGGTGTGGTTTGTGACTGTGGTGTAATTGTATGAGACAAATGTTTGAGTTTTTTGAACATGTGATTATTGAAAAAAATTATTTCTTGATTGTATAGGGAGGTTTGAGTTGATTTTAGTCTCTAAAGTATTGTTTAAATTTCATTTTTTGGACATTTTAGAATATAAAATGATTTATTGAATTGATATAATCAATTTCATTTAATATTCTCTTTTCTCTTTCTCTCTTTTGAGCCGTCACCAAAACTCTAGTTTCTTCTCCTTCATCCACCAAAGATGGGTGATTTAGAGTCAATTTTTGACCCAAAATAAATCACTCATTTAACTTGTTTTTCTCTTTACCTTTTATTAAAATAAGTGATTTTCACATTTATTTCGTTTTTTATTTTGTGATTTTGTCGTCTTCGTGCGACGTTGGTTTGTTTGTCGTCTTTGTGCGACGTTGTTTGTCTTTCTTG
>Ga0099826_10002650_pt1 | contig 11677 bp, 2 predicted proteins | sample Mtrugardesep15_FD_76830 | JGI IMG/M metagenome (GOLD analysis project Ga0099826, IMG submission 76830) | Root nodule microbial communities of legume samples collected from California, USA - M. trunc garden sep15 | ecosystem: Host-associated > Plants > Roots > Nodule | place: USA: California...
AAAAAAAAAGTTAATTTAAGTTATTATGATTTGTGCAATGTTATTGATTAATCACGGCGCGACGATCGCAATCAGAATCGCAACATCCGCTACAACCGAAATCGCGACAGCTTTAACGTGACCACGATCGTGACCGCGACCGTTATTTAAACATTGTTTATAAGTATCGTTATCAGTTTTTTTAAGTCTTAAGGTTTTCCCTGGCGCTGGTAACCTAGACCCAACTCACTTAAAAAAAATGTTAAATTGCATTTTTGGTCCCTTAACTATTTAGGTAGTATCGGTTTGGTCCCTTAACTGAAATTTGATTTATTTTGGTCCCTTAACTTCTCTCTGTTACACATTTTGGTCCTTTTTGTTAGTTTTAATTCAAAAACGTTAGTTTTTCTTCATCTTCTTCTCCTCTTTTTCATCTTCATATCATCTCCATTAACATTCAACAACAAGAATCCCATAAAAATTCCAGAAGAAAATGAAGAAAACCTAACGTTTTTTAATTAAAACTAATGGAAAGGACTAAAATATATAATGGAGAGAAGTTAAAGAACCAAAATAAATCAAATTTTAGTTAGAGGACCAAACCGATACTAATTAAATAGTTAAGGGACCAAAAAGATAATTTAGCCTAAAAAAAAAACAGCCTAAGTATCTTTATTAGTTTTCGTATGAAAGAGTTTATTCCTTACCAACTAAAGTTGGTTTTTAGCGGAAGAGACTTCGAATCCTAACCTAAAGAAGTGTCGTCAATTAATGTCCGACGATGCCTTGAATATGATTGTTTCTGTATATTGTGAAAAATTTCAGCATTAAATAAATAGAAGCTTTGATTAAAATTTATAAAGAGGGACTTTCATCATTTTATATGTGAGTTTCGTAAACATAATTTAGATTCAATCCAAATTTTAAGATGGTATCATTGGCAACTCACCATTTATTTCATGCACCAATAATTGTTTTTGAATATAAAGAATTACATTTGAAAAACCTCAAAAGTCAAATCCCACCTAAAGTATGAAGGGAAATAAAAATATCAATTCCTAAAAACAATCATATTATTATTATATTATCCGTGACTCAAATTATTATTTATTCCTAATATATTTAACTCAAGACCCGCACTGTTTTCTCTTCTTGAGAAACGGAGAAGAGATTATTTATTTTTTTCAATTTAGAATAGGCATCCAGCCCTTCTAAATATAGCTTCTTTTCCTCACTTCTACTTACACTAAAAGTTCTCGATTTGTCAAAGAGATCTTGTTTCTTCTCCTTCCTTCAGCTTGTGTTAACGAGTTATTATTTTCTTCTTCTATTTTTCGTCCCTTCAGGAAAAAAAAGTCACTTCCGTGTTTATGTCCTTTCGAAGAAAGTCTCTTTTGTTTCCCTTTTAGAAGTAAGACCCATCTTGTACTATATTGAATGGTCTTGTACCATACTGAATGGTGTAAGTGTCACATAAAGTGTTTGTATCTAAAACAGTAAAAATTCGATATAGTTTAGACTGAACTGTTATCTTACAAGCTACGCGGTTGATAGTTTGTTTGCAAAAATTTAAACAGTTCCACGAATAGTCTTAAAAAAAAGAAACATAATACGCGACTCATCCCAAAAATTTCTTCGGTGGCTAAAACCTTTTTTAATTTTTTTTTAAACACTGTTCCAACAAAATTAAACTCTTATTAAATTATCTTTTTACATGTTTTGTCGATACATAACTACAAAGGTATAAGATTTATTTACTGTTGATCCAAATTAAACTATCTTTTTTCTTCCAAGTAAAAGGGTTGAGACAAATTTTCTGATCTCTATAGCTTACTTTCTGAATAGATATTGATATTTCGTTACTATGGACCAAGCATAACCTGTCACATTATATTTATTTCGTAGTTTAATAACGTACTGTTATTACCTTGCGAATTACATCACATAGACAACTTAAACTCAATATATTATTACGCTATAGAGACACCATAAACTAAAATCTTAATGCAAGAGAGTAAAGTGTCTCCATCATTAACAATATTCACTTGTATACATGCATTGTAGGTGGCTTTGGCATCAGGATCAGGCCCTTACATAGAGACAGTGAGAAAAGCTCAACTGGGTATTGACCTCTTGAATTTGAAAACTGTGGACGCTAAGGGTTTACCTCTTCAGCCCGACGGGCTTCACCTTTCGAGCCTGGCCCAGGTTGATCTTGGAAAGATGATGGCTGATGCATTCCTTCAATTTGTACCCTCTTCGAGTACAAACCCAGATATATATCACAATGTTAGTCCACGTTTCATTAGGTTTTCTTACTGTGTTTCTCACATTTATATGGTCCCCTTGTTCATAATATTTCTCACAGTGATAACCCTAACTTTCCATTGCTGTTATAAAAAACAGCACCACACGAAAATAAAGAAATAAGATCAGACACCTAAAACTGCAAACCCCTAAGAGATTGTAAATTGTAATCACATCAGTTGATTTAAATCATATTTAAAGAGTAATTATATTTGTATAATTATTTTGTGAATTTTAGGATAACATTCTTCTTCTTTTTTCTTATTGGACAAAAACAATAAAGAAAAAGGAAGAGAATAAGAACACAATGAGAGTAAAAGGGATTGAGTTGTCCCAAAATAGTTGCAACAAAAAAAGTTTTTTCATTACTTTTTAAATAATTGTATAAAGCTTCGCATAATTGAGGAAACACATTTTTTGTAAAACTTCAGCACAATGTAAGCTTCATTACTTTTCTCTAAGATAATTGTATGAAGCTTTTTCTCCAAGAACAATGTTTGAGCCTTTGAGGAAACACTTTTTATGTAAAACTTCAGCACAATGCAAGCTTCACATATGATAACCCTAAGAGATTTTACTTTTACATCTTGAACATGCCAATTAAATCTGAAGCCATACAAAACATGAGCCATAATGATTGAAGCATCTCAGCCTTCAAGTGGCATATCATTTCAGATTAGCAATGATTCTACCAAGACCATCCCTTTTTACTATTTAACTGCGCAATTTAGTGCAGGAAAATAATATTAACACCTGCATATAATGATGGATCATGGATGTCAACTAATAAATGAGTTTTTTTTTTTGTTTTTGTTTTTGAAAAAGCCCAATAAATGAGTATATTAACATAGATTCATGATATTTTGCTGAGGACAATTGCTCATGGACATTTTATGCATGTAGAGGAAAAATCATGGAAAATAGTTGGTTCATTCTATATTATTTAAATAAAATATTTCTAAAGCACGTTGTAGACAACAGAGACTACATCAAAATGATAATCTATCAATTTAAAAAAACTAATTGTTATTGGATTGCTGTTTATAACCATTCGTAAATGTCATTTTAGGAACATGAGTACACCAAATCAACATAACCAAATTGAGTATAACCTTTGTTAAATGTCCCTTTACTTTGTTTGTTTCAAATTTTTACTCAAATAACGGAAACACAACATTAAGAATACTACTCACTCATTTTGAAGCACGTTAGGTCTCATTATGTGAATCCTGATGAGGGCAATGCAAGATAGGTTTGCTGCAAGAGCATATGTTGTAAACAAGTTCCAAACTCATTTGGATGAGCTGCTCTTATCCTGACTATGTAACATCCTAATTCCCAACGTTGATTTAATAAATAATGCAAATAAATTTAAACAAAAAGGATGTAACACGTACTCATCAATCATTCCTTCAGATAATAAATAATACGACATATTTCAGAGTGCGGAAAATACTTCAAAAATATTTCATAAAATAAACAAGTCTGAATCTCAATCGTCATTCTGAAAAGTGTCATAAAGATTTCAAATACTTAAACTTCATAAAGTTAAACATTCAACGTTTAACCTCAACCCTAGTGTTACATATAAGAATATGTGATTATTCGACTACGTAAATAATTAGATAATAACTACGGAAGTATATCTCCGTCGCCACCTTCTAAACGTCCTAATAATTAGATAATAACTACGAAACTATATCTCCGTTGACACATAACACATATATCACATACAAGGAATTGATAGTCAGTTTGTTTAATTATTAGTCAGTTTGAACCCATGATCTCATTCTCAAACTCCTTTGTGTGTCCCGACTCAAACACTTGAGGCAGGAGCATTGATATCCCAAATTAAGTTCTCTGCAATTTATTTTATTTTTGCAATTAAAGCTATCTTATTTATATAAGAACATAACCTTGTGTAAGGGTTTGCACAATTGAGAATGTGATATATGTACAATTGATTATAGAATCAAAGGAATTGATATATGAGAATTCAATTAGAGTTGGTATTGTTAGTACATAGAAGAGAAAGAGAAAGATAGATGAAGACCTAATCCTAAGATCTAAGTCATTACTATGCTAGAGAGTGCTAAAGGGAGAGAGGAGAAACTTCATAACTTCTTTCCTAATCATAGATACCTTTTATAGAAGGTTGAATCAAGCGACACATACCGCTTTTCTCTAACTATTTTTATGACCTCACTTTTTTAAAATAGTAATTATTTTATTATTTTAGTGGTATAAGAAAAGTAAGTTTTTAGTAAAAAAATTGTATAAAACAATATAGTATTATTATTACAATTTTTTCTCAAAATTATAGAATTATATCGAATATTAGTTAAAATGTATATCAATGAAATTATATCTTAGCCCAATCACTCCATATCAATTGAAGGAAATTGCTTCGTAATCTATCTCCTTCCTTCCATAGAAAAAGTATAGTTGACTTGACGGTGCTCATTGTCATTGCACAGACCATGATTTGTGTTCCACAGCAATCAACCATTGGTACTTGTTGAAAGAAGATTTAGCATTATCATAGTTTTATTTGGAAGGATTTAGCTAATTAGCTTATAAAAGTATGAGGTATTGGGAATAACTGAAATAGTGTTCTCAACCAACAATTATTTTTCATACGTTAATAAATAAGCCCTGGGATGAGTTAATGTAAAATTAAATTCTGTATAAGTAAGGCTTTGCCTTCCATTATAACCATGGTCCATTGATGCTTGAATTTTTTTTCATCATCTTCACACAATTTATCCAACTGAAAGCATCACCACCATCAAAATTTGGAAAGACTACGTACCTCATATGGAATGTTCATGATGAACATTTATTGGTGATATGCCATGAACTAACTAATCACGATTATTATGTTGTTGTCACACCATATTTGATTTATAGAAAGCCTAATATGGTTTAGGCCTAATGTAGCCTAGTCTAGTCGTAAACCCTTTTCAAATGACCTGAATTTGAGAACGAAGAAACATTCTTTATTATGTGAATAGAAATGAAAAATAGTTTGGGATTGAATATAACGGAGTATCATATTCGAGTCATGTCGGATATTAAATGTGGATATCTACAATTTTAATCTCCTAAATTTCAAAAAGTCTAAGTTAAATTTTTATAATGTAACAAGTAATATTTATAGAAATTGAGTTGATGATGTAATATTGTTCAGATGAATTCTCATTTAACAATAACTAATAGGAGGTCTACTAACGGACATATATGCTAGTTGCTACTTAATATTTTATGTTAGTAGAAAGGGTTTAATTAACCCTTTATCTCATTCTTAAACTCCTTCAAGGTGTCCCAACTCAAACACTTGAGCATATAACCTTATACTGTCATGTGATTTATATAGAAAAGCATACGAAATCCAAGTTAAGTCTCTTAGAGTGAAAATATCAATTCTCTATCTAGGACAACCTGCACACTAGGCAAGATAATTTGGTATTAACCAATATTTAATTTAGATTCTTATTGATTCATTTAAATGAATTTGTACGAGTAAATCTTATGCCAACATTTCCATATCTAAATTTATTAAATTTGTGATCTTTCTTCTATTGAATTGATCAATGGATCATCACCTAGAATCAGTTGGAAGAAAACCAATTTAATATTTTGTTAAAGCTTATCTTTCTTCTATTTTTTTTTAAACCAATCTGATTGATAAAGCTTATCATGCGCCTCAAATATCAACAAATTTAGTAGCAAACCAAACGCACTTTAACTATACTATATCTATAGCAGACAAAATGATACTAGATTTCATAAAAGATCCTTACATTGGTATCCTTAATCTTTATGCATCTTTCTTAGTATTATTTTTTTGCAATTATTGCCATTAGTGCTTACCTGATTTATGAAGCATATATTCTTATACTATCACGTATTTCACAATGTACAGAGCAGAAAAAATATTAAGGGTGAAAAAAGTCAACTCACTTTGAGGAAATTTCACTACTTCAATTATATCTTAGCCCAATCACTCCGTTCTCTTCAAATGTTTATCAGTATTTTCTTTTTAAATCATTTTGATCTTTGGATGTATATCTCGTTGTCATAATCATCCTTGATTCAGGAAAAAACACAAAAAAGCCTCTGACTTCAAAATTTGTTAGCCACTTTGTTCCCGACAATAGATTTTGCTATTAAATGTACAAAAAAGATCAGCTCAACTTTTTTGTACACTTAACGTTGGGGACCAAAATGGTTAACGCGTTTTGAAACCGGGGGCTTTTTTGTGTTTTTTCCTTAATCATGGGACATTATGATAGTGAGGTTCACATCCAGGGACCAAAGTTATTGTTTACCCGTATTCTTTTCCTCTCTGAACAATTACAATCACTCATCAAGGCTCAATTAATATCACTCTATCTCTTCAATCTATATATTCCTCTCTAGAATCATCAAATCACCTTATCCCTCTTTAACTATCAGTATTCTATGTACTGATGAAGCATAGCAAAAAACTCAAGGGTTATTTTTCACTAGGTTGCATCTTACAATTACAAACTGATCTATCTTAAACAAGCAGATTTATCATAAACAATGAGATTTATCTATCTATCAACACAGATTCCATCATGCAAATCTTCACATGTAACCTAAAAATACCGGTGATACGAAAGCTAACTCAGTTATTGCAACTTTGAAAGAAGATTCTAGATCAATATAAAAAGATAACAAGATAACAAGCTACCTCAACTATGCATCTCAAACAAGATAACAAGATATCTCAAAAATGGACTATCATAAAATTAATATGAAAATAATAACGATACAACTCAACAATAGAAGAAACCAGGAAGAGCTGCTACCCGCACAAAATTTCCTGGAGTTATTTGTTCTATCGACACTTAGTGCTCTATAGACATTCTTGGCCAAATTCAAAGATAGCCATAACACAGCAATCAATGAAAATATACAACATAGTAAAAACACAAGTACACCCTTGTTTTCCAAAGTGACCTGCTTCTCCCGGACCTTTTCAACCTCGAACCTGGATTATTAAGAGAAAAATATATATTAAGATTCCAAAGAACTAAATAATTCATTGCATCATCAATTAAGGAAAATATATCTTTCTATTTCTTAACAAGCTCTGGTGATAAAAAAGATATTAAAATAAGAATACAGCAACCACTAAACGGAGGGCAATGACCAGAAACAGTAAATAATGTCAACTATCCTAAATGTATTATCGTCATATCTAATATGTAAGATTCCTACAGAATACATTTTTATTCCCATGAACAAACTTTTCAAGATCTACATATTAGGAACCTAGAAGTCCTGAAATTAGAACTGTATTCTAGAAGGAAAGGGGACCAAGGGCAGTTATGTAGTCGGTTAGTTGGATGACTAGAGAGTAAAAACAGTTAGCTAGTTAACTGAAGTGGTTGTATCAGTTGTAATTAGATATATGTTAGGGCAGTACTCAGAAGAATCATTTAGAAAATTCCTCGATTGGCGGAGACAACCAATTGGGTTTTCTCTGATATTTTCCCTCTTTTTCTCTCGGAATTTTTTTCTGTCATATAGGAACAATCAATTGGTCCAACCTGGCGCTTTTCGAGGGATTACCAGGGTGAGCAGAAGCAATAGACCCTAAGGTGGAGCCATTAGTGTCTTCTAGTTTACTCAAATTATTTAGCATTTACATGAACCTTCAAAATTTTAGTTTCTGTAACTTATGGATCCATGCATCAGTTTGTAAATAAAATTAAATATTTTCCATCCTTAAATTGAAAATTTGGTTTAGCAATAGAAGCTCATCATCAAATTCAGCAGATGCCAAGTCTTAAAATGTGGGTTGAGCCTAACTCAACCCTACTAAATTGGCTTGTAAGGTGAGGACTGCCCAAACTTTATAAGCACTACTTAGGCTGTATCTTAAGGCAGTGCGAGTCTAAATCCATCCACTCATACCTAACTCAATGAAGGTAATGGAGGCTGCAATGAAGTCGACCAAAGTTCGAACACATCCTTGATTACTTTAATGTATAGTTGAATTCTTATGATAATGACAGTATGTGAATAAACCTTCCATGTTTTCGATAAAAGTTCACTTGTTGTGCCAGACCTGGCTGGTTTATTCTGATTCTTAGCCATTGTAAGTAATTAAGTAGTTTTTTGCCAGACTGACAAGTCCGGTCTGGCCATAGAACACTGAGAGAAAGACTAAGACAGGGAGACGCATGCTGTTTTAAAGATCTTCACTGTTTACACAAGTTACTAAATCTGAATTAGCGTGTGAGTTCATATGACGAGTAATTATGTAAAGCTTAAATTCTCACCTCAAAACAGCATTATCTTGAATTAGATGATTCAATTGCGAAGAAACTTGAGACTTCCAAGAAATGAGATCACTAGCATCTTTTGCCTGCATGAGCCAAAAATCATTACCGAAATTAATAGAAAGTAGTAAGGTAATGAATTTTATTCAAGTACAAATATTGCTAATAATATACGTGATAGAATTGACATACAATAACATCCTGATGATCAATGAGATTCTTTATGTCTTCTTTGAACTTTTGTAGAACTATATCTTTTTCTCCTGTGTCTTTGTTGTAATCTTTGAAAATATTGACATATCTAGAGTTTAAGTCTTCCATATACCGCTCCAAAACATATAAATTTACATCTAGAGTACGGACTTTCTGCATTAGTATCTTGAGAACAGTATCCCCAGGCATCCTGCCAACTTGTTGACGGATTTCTTCAATTGGATCAGGAACCTTAATGTTTGCCGTTTCATGTTTGGAAGAAGAGATATCTGAAGCAGGGACGGAATTGATCCCCTCAAGAGTTTTTTTATGAACATGTTCAATCACAGCAGGATCAGGATGGGGCAATATTGTCTTCTTATCAGCATTACCTTCTCCAGATGCAAGTAGATTGTCTTGAGTATTTATTAAATCCTCCAGCATCCTCTCAACGGCATCCACACCAAAAACTTCAACAACGCTTAGTGTGCAATAAAATTCAGAACCATAGTGGCTTTGAAGATTCAACTTCAGGTATCTCACCCATTTTGGCTCTTTAAGAACAAACCTTTGAGCATGCCTCACATTTGAGGCAGTAAAATTCCCAAGGAGATCCCAAACATCTGTTGGAAAGTTCAGACTTCCATGGATTTCAAAGTCTTTCAAATTGGAAGAGTGGTGCTCAAAATTAGCTATTTCTACAGTATCTACCAAGGTTTCTTCTGAAAGTTCCATGATGACAAATTTCCCCACCACAGAACACGGATTTCGAAGATACTTGTCTTTATCCCTGCTTAATATATTAGAGGCACCTTTTCCTTCTTTATTAGAACCTAAAACTTTGGCTCCCTTTGATGCCGAAGCATAATTGTATTCTGCACCGCCAGGCTCCAATCTATGTATTACACTTCGAGATTGACCAGTGCCTGACTTAACTTTAGAACTGATCGCCCTGCTCTTAAATTCATTAAGACCAGGAGGCACAGCCCGAGATAAGATATCAGATTTCTTTACATCATTTTCAACTATGACAGAAGATTCAGAATTCTCAACTACATGATCCTCTCTATTACCAGAATCAGTATTTTCTTTATTTATATCACCAGGTACCGCATAAGCACCATTTTCCCTACTAGTGTGTGACTCACTAACTAAACCATTAGCCTCAGCATCTCCAGCTTTAGAGTATATTAAAGCCTCCGACGGAAAGCAAGCATCGATTTCTTTAATAAAATATTTATCGGCAGTATCAGAGATTTCACAAAATCCATGGTTCACTTCATTCCATTTTGATAATCCAACCGAAAGCTCTTCAGATCCATCTACATACAAAGATAATAAACTGACCAAAATAAGACTATAAGAAGTAAAAGAAATATTTTATTCATTTTACAAAAGCAAGATCCTATTTGAGTCCATCTAAAAAGGGAGGCGCAATCAGTGTTGGATAATCTATTTATGCCTAAAGTTATCAATGTTCTCTATCTCTCTCATTCCCTCCATTTTCTCTCCATATTTTCCACACTCTCCTTTTTATGCCTAAAGTTATCGAAAGGTAGAGAACTTAGATAATCTATTTCCATAATATAGTTCCAGGATTCAATCCCAACTACCAACAAATTCCTCGCCCCAAAACAACTAACTACTAACATTTGTCGGTGTCTATCTAACATCCCGATGGAGTCGCCCAGTAGTCCGGATTGGGACATTATACAGGTAGTTCATAGGAGGTCCAGGATTCGATCCTTGTAACCAAAAAACTCTTCCTCCTCAAACAAATTAACCACTAACATCTATCTATAAAAAATAAAAATAGTATATCCTACCATACCTCAAACAGGATTATCACATGAATATAATAATCAAGGAAAAACAGACACTTATCAGATTACGTGTGTTCAGGTGTCGCATGAATTATGATGTCATTTTCTCAAATTATTATCGATGTCGATGTGTTTGTGTGTGTCCATATCAATGTTTATGCTTCATAGATAATAATTCAAAAGAAAAAGAAGAAAAGAAAAGAAAGGATAGAGTTTAGGACGCACCTGTGTAACTGATCCATAAGCTAAGGAGAATAAGCAAACCCCACAAAACAAAAACCAAAGAAAGTTCATAAAAATTAAAACTTTTTCCAGAAGAAGAAATATCAATAGGATGATTATGAAGAAGAGAAGCTCTTGTTTCCAAAAGAGCTTTACGTGATCTATGCATTGCACATCAATCCAAATTCAGTAACACACACAATTTCCCTGCAAATTTAACATCATCATTGTTTCAAAGATCGATCTCAACAAAAAAAAAAATGATGAAATGTACGATGATGTTGTTACCTTAATTTGAATTCACGTTGACGAAATGGATTTGTGTGTTTGTTCCTTTTTGAAAGGAAATAGAGAATGAAGAAAGTACACAGAAGAAGAAGAAGAAGAAATAAGTTATATTATTATGTGAAAGACAAGTCGCGGAAATGAGCGCGTGATGGTTACTTACTGATTAAGGGGTTACCGACCTAAAGTGTTCTGTTCCGGAGGATTAGTGGTGTTTGTTTTGTTTTATCCGAGGTAGATTAGTGGTCTTTGTTTTCTTTACTGGAGATTTAATGTTAACCACATCAACTCAATCTATGGAGTATAACTAATCTTTTAATTATTATCCTTAAAAAAAAAAATTAAATACTATATATAAAGATAGATATGGTATTGGTCTATCTTTTTCACTTTCAATTATACACTTAAACAAATCTTACTATCTTAAAAAAAAATAGTTTGTTACACCCTTATTGAAAAGGTAGTATAGTTTGTTACAATATGAAAGTGTAAAATATATATTATATATACTTGTAATTTTAATCAAAATTTCAAAAAAAAAAAAAAAGTGTC
>Ga0099826_10002651_pt1 | contig 11676 bp, 5 predicted proteins | sample Mtrugardesep15_FD_76830 | JGI IMG/M metagenome (GOLD analysis project Ga0099826, IMG submission 76830) | Root nodule microbial communities of legume samples collected from California, USA - M. trunc garden sep15 | ecosystem: Host-associated > Plants > Roots > Nodule | place: USA: California...
AAGCTATCATGGAGAGCTTATGAAGATAAACTAAAAATAACTTTACAAAAATAATTTAAGTACATATATGCAAGTTTTGTGGTTGTATGTACTTCCATTTCCTTAACTTGTTTTTTTTTTCTTTCTATTCATATGGTTGAATTGAAAAAAATAAGAGGAGGAATTAAAAAAAATGATTTGTGCTAGCATCTCCTAAGATATATGGTTGCTTCAACTATCAAAATAATTTTATTTGATATCGTTAGTTGCTTAGGTCTATTTTAATCGATGACAATATGGTTTTTACATGTTTTGATTCCAATGGAAGTTAGTTTCAACAATTTCATTTTCTTGTACGTGTTGTGTGAACAGTTGTGACAAAACTTGTCAACAATATTTTAGGTAGTGAAAATAGGCCACACTAAATTCATGTTTTGCCTTTATTAATAGTTATAGAAGGTAATAACATTTACACAATCATATGCCTTTATGTAGACAGCTTACTCATATTTGGTTTAAACTTTCATGTTGTGAATGCTCTGTAATCATTGTTGTCTAACAACTTTGATATGAAAGACCTCAGAGAAGATAGTGTAATTATGGGTATTAAAATTACTAGGTCAAAAAAGAGAATTTCCTTGGATCAATCTCACTACGTTGAGAAGATCTTAAGGAAATATAATTACTTTGACTGCAAACCTGCTTGCACATCATATGATCCAAGTGAAAAACTACTTAAGAACATTGGTGAAAGTGTGAGAGCATTATGGGCAGCCTCAAGTATGCCACTAATTTCACTAGACCCAACATTTTCTATGTCATGAGATTGTTGTGCATGTTTGTCAGCAGACCTAGTAATGAGCATTGATAATCTATTGATAGGGTCTTAAGATACTTAAAAAGAACCATGAACCTTGGGTTACATTATCAAAGATTTCTATTGTCCTGAAGATGTTTCTTAGAAAATCCGAGAAACAAAATATATTGGCTTAGTCTACTATGGAGCCTGAGATGATAGCACTAACAACAACTAGTGAAGAAGCAAGTTGTTTAACATGCTTGCTAGCAGAGATTGCCTTATGGGAAAACAATTATCAGTTGTGTTGATCCATAACGATAGTACCGCGACTATGGCAAAATTGAGAACTGTTACTATAACGGTAAGAGATGACAAATATGTCATAAGAACAGAACTGTTAATGAGTTACTCTCCACAGGAGCTCTAAGAGTGGGTCATGAACACACTAATGAAAAATTAGCCGATCCTTTGACGAAAAGATTAGCTACAGAGAAAGTTCGTAACACATCAATTCAGATGGTACTACAACCTATGGAATCAATCATGATGGTACCCCGACCTAAATAAATGGAGATCCCAAGAAATAGGGTTAAGATCCTCTCCATATGGCAAAATAAATGGATTTTTCAATTTGGAGAGATAGACAAAAAAAAAAAAGTTGATGGGTCCCACCATTATTAATTATATTTTACTTCTTTCAAGATTTTATGTGTCTTTATCTCTCCAAATGGAAGAAATGGAGAAATACATAAATGAAGAGGATCTTAACTCCAAGAAATAGGTTCAATGGGTAATAACAAATTGTGAAGTGATATGAGGTGAACATGCTATAATAAATCATAAGAGGCATGATTCCTAAAGCGATAAGAGGTTGAAATAACAGAAACTCATAATGAGATCTATACTTTATTAGAGTGGAGTACCTTGCTACAAGAGTACTCTTGATAGACTCACCTTTGTGAATGTGGAAGTAGGGGCCGCTTCCTATGGAGTTCTAGTCAAAATTCCTAGAGCGTTAACTAAATCGAGATTGACGTGCAAGGCATTTAATGCATGAGATTTTTTAGAATACACCTAAGAAAAGGTTGTGTGTGGTTTGATGTCAAAGATAGAGTTCAAGACTACGAGTTACTATAGTAAAATCTGAATCTTATTTGCTACGCAAAGGTTCAAGTCGTAAGACACCTTTGCTTATGCACAATCTTAGAAGGCAAAGGACACCTTGGCTTATGCAATCTTAATAGAAACCTCTGAATCAACTATCCCTATTAATTGAGTGCTCATTTATGTGGCGAGATCATATCATTGATTTTGTAGCGGTCAACAAGTCTCAGCCGTAAGATTTGTAACTTATCTTTGGCTTCTCACCTATAAATAGAGCTCTCATTCTTTACTTCTACTCACCTGAAAAGTTCTCTTGAGTTGTTAAATAACTTTTCTCTCTTCTCCCTCCTTTAACTTGTGTTGACGAGCTATTCTTTTCTCCTCCCTCTTTTTCTGTCCCGTCAGATTTAAAGAGTGCTATTAAAACAATAGTTCCTTCAAGAAATAATCTCCCTTCGAAATTAAGAATGATTTTAAGAGAATAGTCCCTTCGGTAAATTTCATCTCTTTGAAAATAAGAGTATTCTTAAGATCATAACCCCTTTAGAGATAAAGTGTCACTTCGAAAAATAAGAATGATCTTAAGAATATAATCCTTTTTTATGTTTTATGCCCTTGGAGAAGTTAGAGGTTAGAGTGATGGAAACACCATATTAGATTTGGTTCTAATACCATATAAGAGTAGTCTTAGTACCATACTAAAGTGATATCAATACCATATTAGAGTGAAATTAACACCATATTTAAATGTGTATTTCTAGAACATATCCTATAATGTAATAGGACTCTGATACAGTTGTAACTGAGTTGCTTTTCCTGAGGGCGTCGTGGTTGATAACCCGCCTGACAAGAGCCTCAATAAAAGTCTTACCATTATCCAAACATAACATAAATAAGAGCAGCAATAAAAGTCTTACCATAATCCATGACACATAGTATCCCGACACGAGCGAAGCATGTCTGTTTCAAATCCCGAAATTGGACTCATTTGTCCCTCCAAACCTACACATAACGACAAAAACAGCCATCTCTATCTAACAGATTTCAGTTGCTGACGTGGCATTAACCACCAACAAAAAAAAAAAACAGTTAGCTCCAATCTCTTTCCCAGAAAGACACACAGAGAGAGAGAGAGACAAAGCCTCTCGCTTCTCGCGTGTTCAACATTCTCCAAAAACTCTTCGAATTCGAAAATTCCAATAAATAAAATTAAAAAATCGAAGGCATTGTCTCTCTCGCAACGTTTAATTTCTTCATATTCGTTTCAATGCGGTTTCAACGACCCTAACCTCTTCAAAAATCGTTAACATTTTCACCATTTTCGTTGATTTGTTTCAATCCCGCAGATTCTGCATTGTATCATCCCACATTGCCACGTTCAAGGCGTTTTAGTTGAAAGATTCCGCGGAATTTGAAGATTTTGGTGGTGTTGGAGGTACACGCGCGTTTCTAGGGTTTGTTTTGAGCTCCTGAGGCAATTTTATGAAGAAGAGGTTTTATTGAGCTGAATGTGTACCCAATTTTCTATGTGTGATGGATTTTTCTTAGCTATGGGGTAGATAAAATAAATAAGCTATTGTTTTTGATCAATTTGAGAGTGGTGAATTGGGTTTGAGAGTTTGTTTTTTTTTTTGATGGGTAAGGGTTTGATATTGCTTTATGGTATCTGTTATTGTTGTTGTTCAAATGGGTATTGGGTCCATTTACATGAAGAATTTCTTATTGCAACTTGAATGGCTGAGAAAGGCGACAATAGGGATATCGAGCAGGTTCGATATTTGCTTTCTTTACTTACTTTTAGTTTAATGTAAAGTTTAAAATAAAACGCAACATTCACATTCTCTTTTTACCTGCGTTTGGATAAACAACTTGGGCCGTGTAGATTTTATAGTAAGGAGAGTGGATCAGATGGAGGATGTTCAAATCATTAGAGGTAGAGGAGGATCTAGAAAAACTATACGAGAAATTATTAAGAAAGATTTAAAGATTAATGAGTTGGACCGAATTATGATTTACGATACAACACTATGACGTAATTTGATCCATGTAGCCGACCCCACTTAGTAACAACTTAATTTGCAGCTTATAGCACAAGTGTTTATCATGATAAGAGTTTATGTACGAACTATTTCTGTAACAAAAGATAAACTGAAGTTAAATTGTTTTCGTATAAGCTATAAGTTGTTTTCATAAGCTATCTTAGAGACTTTATGTAAATAAATTGAACATAGCTTATGAACATGTCATAAACTTTTCATAGCTTCTCCCAAACAGACTCACAAGTGTTTATGCCTGTAGGTAAACTCAAATAAGTCAATCCAAACAGACCCTTAATTAAGAGCTTCTTAAATAAATCTTTATGTATCAGCTATTTCTTTAAGAGTGTTTCATTAATAAGTTGCTTTGCTTAGTTCCTTTTTAGTTTAATGTTATGTAATGATTAATGTAAAAAACAAAATATGTGACATTCACCTTCTGATGAGCAACTTAATTAAGTGCTTCTTGAATAGTTATTTCGATAATCAAGGAGAAAATACGATCAAATAGTTATTTTATAGAAGTTGTAAGGTGTTCTTGTGATGTTATTTACTTATTGAAATAAGTTGGAAACAACTCATTGATATGTCATATGCTTTGTCAAACACTTACACAAATGGTTATGTGATAACATAAGTCGTAAATAAGTTATAAACAACTTACGGATATGTCATAAGCTATTTTATTGTTTAATTAGTATACTTTGAATTATATGAATGATAATTTATAACAGTTTTCTTGAAGCTGGAGGCAGAGGTCTTCCCTCATGCTTTGCAGTTTTATAGTAATAATATCATTTTCTTATGCAAGTACCTAACTTTTATTGTCCCCTTTATAGGCAATTACAGCTCTTAAGAAAGGTTCATATCTTCTAAAGTATGGGCGAAGAGGGAAGCCAAAGTTCTGCCCTTTTAAGCTTTCCAATGTAAGTTTATGTGGTGTTTCTTCTCCTAAAACTTTATATTAGCTAGCCCATATTAAACTACCTTTTTCTTTTTAGATAATTTTTTCCATCTGACTGTTTGATTTTATCGTTACATATTTGATAAGATATTAACAACATTCACATAATGGAAAATGATATACACACAACAACAATTAGTTTCATCCTTTTCTGGTCCTGTCATGTGTGTTCCCACTTCATGCAAGATACGAATCATTACATTGTTTTGCTATCACATTTCGTAGAACCTTGAATTAGACGTCAAAGTCATTGGCCAATAGTTCCAGTTTGAAAGTTTTCATACAGTTAGTAGCTTATAATCACAAATAATGGTAGACGTTTAACTAAGCATAAAAAGAAGTGCTTACTTGCTTTTAAATCCTTCATTACCTTACGAAAATATAAATGAAACGATGACAACAAAAACATGATAATAGAGTAGAATTGCTATTAAATATACAATCACGTAGTGAACTACACCAGATTTTGGAACAGACTAATCTTGTTTCAAGATAAATAGTACAATATTCTTAGGTCCCAAATAGCCAAAGGCATGCAAAATTATGCTTCGGAAGAAGAAAATATCAAACTCATTTTCTTTAGTGCAATATCTTTGTGATGTTATATATAAAGCTCCTATATATTATGTACTTGTTTCTGATTTAAGACTAAGCCATATACTTGTCAATTCTACATATTTGAAGCTTCATATTTTTTGAATAAATTTGAAATCCACTTGAACGAGAAATATGGGCATATTATGTGCTGTTCTATTCAATACTTTTTGGTTCTCTTCAGGATGAGTCTCTACTCATATGGTACTCTGGCAAGGAAGAAAAAAAAGTTAAGCTCAGTACTGTTTCAAAGATCATTCCTGGGCAGCTAACTGTAAGTTTGTAAGAACTCCAGACACAATTTTCAGCCTAATACTGTATGCCTTTATATAACGATCCTTTTTCCCACATTGGCTTACTGCTCAGTACTCATTATTTTGATTTGTTAACAATAATCTAGGCAACATTTCAGCGGTATCCCCGACCTGAAAAGGAGTATCAGTCATTTTCTCTTATATACAATGATCGGTCCTTGGATTTGGTGCGTCCACTTTCTGCATAATTGCTATGCCAATCAAACCTATCAGTCCTTTATTGAATATTGTCTTAATTTTTTGTTGTCTCTTTCATTGTGGCAAAAAGCTAATCTGGCAGTTTTTAAATAGTGCACGAGTTAGATAGGAGATTTTGTAACTTTTAAACTTGGTGATCTGACCGACTCCACTGCTAATCTATGCATAGATCTGCAAGGATAAAGATGAAGCTGAACTCTGGTTTGCTGGTCTGAAAGCATTAGTTACCAGAGGTAACTATCGCAAGTGGCGATTTGAAACAAGAGCTGAAAGTCTGTATTCTGAAAGTCCAAAGTCTGGCGCAAGAAGATCCACTCCATCATATACATCATTTGTCTGTTACAATAACTTTCATCTTCTTTTCCTTCATACAGCTCACATAAACTATTAGGCACTGAAAAGTTACTATATTTTTCACTCTTATTAATTTTTAAACAACAGGACCCTGGAGATGCCGACGGAATCGCTTTTCAAAGATCTTCGCCAAATAAATGGGTAAAGGCTTTCTCTGAAATTATTTCATACACTGCGCCTACCAATAGCTCCAGTCAAGCTGAATCAATTACCAATTTCTCTTTATCCTCTGGGTCTGTGGATAACTCAAGCAATCGAAACTCTGCATCTGAGGCAATTCGAGTTAGTCTATCCAGTGCTGTAAGTTCATCCAGTCAGGGTTCTTGTAACGAAGATTTTGATGCTTTAGGTGATGTTTTTATTTGGGGAGAAGGTACCAATGATGGAATTCTTGGCGGTGGTCTGCGTAGAGTTGGAAACCTATCTGCTTCGGAGATGGATGCATTCCTTCCCAAGGCATTGGAATCAAAAGTGGTTCTCGATGTTCATAGTATTGGATGTGGCTATAAACACGCTGTTCTAGTTACCAAGCAGGGAGAAATGTTTAGCTGGGGCGAGGAGTCAGGAGGTAGGCTTGGGCATGGTGCAGAAGTGGACGTTTTTCATCCTAAGCTCATTGATACTCTTAATGGCATGAACATTGAGTTAGTAGCATGTGGAGAATATCATACTTGCGCTATTACTTATTCTGGGGATCTTTATACCTGGGGTGATGGTACTCACAACTCTGGGTTACTTGGGCATGGGAATGAAGTTAGTCACTGGATTCCTAAGAAAGTAAGTGGTGCATTGGAAGGATTACGTGTATCATATGTGTCGTGCGGACCTTGGCACACAGCTATTGTTACATCAGCTGGACAGTTGTTTACATTTGGTGATGGAACTTTTGGTGCCTTAGGCCACGGAGATCATAGCAGCTCAAATATTCCTCGGGAAGTAGAAACTTTGAAAGGGTTGAGAGCAACCAGGGTTTCATGTGGTGTTTGGCACACTGCTGCAGTTGTTGAGGTGATAAATGAATCTCTGGAATCTTCTAGTCAGTCATCTAGTGGAAGACTGTTCACCTGGGGGGATGGAGATAAAGGCCAACTAGGAGATGTTGATAAGAAACCTAGACTACTTCCCGTGTGTGTAACTGCATTGGCTAATGAAAACATTTGTCGCGTAGCTTGTGGCAACAGTCTTACAGTTGCATTGACAACATCAGGACATGTATATACAATGGGAAGTACAGCTTACGGACAACTTGGTTGTCCTGCAGCAAGTGGGAAGGTCCCTACACGTGTTGAAGATAAAATTGCTGACAGTTTCATAGAAGATATTGCCTGTGGTTCGTATCATGTTGCAGTCCTGACTTCCAAGGCAGAGGTTTACACATGGGGAAAGGGTTTAAATGGGCAATTAGGTCATGGTGACAATGGTCACAGGAAGAAGCCCACGATTGTCGAGTTTTTAAAGGATAAGCAAGTGAAGAGTGTTTTTTGTGGTTCAAACTTTACTGCTGTTGTTTGCCTTCATAAATGGGTACCGAGTGCTGATCATTCTGCATGTTCAGGCTGTCGTAATCCATTTAACTTCAGAAGAAAACGTCATAATTGTTACAACTGTGGACTTGTTTTTTGCAATGCATGCACCAGGAAGAGATCTATGAGAGCTTCCCTTGCTCCAAATACCAACAAGACATACCGTGTTTGTGATGACTGTTATTATAAACTTCAGAAAGCTGCTGAATCAGTAACCTTGCCATGTCCTAGCTCGAGAATTGTCAGTTTGCAAGACAGTAAGGCTGCTAAAACACAGGGAACACTATTAAGACTTTCTTCGTTTGGTTCTAATGTTCAATCCGAAAGCAGCCACTCAAAGCTTCCCGAATCACACGATAGCTATATTTTTCCAGTTTTGAATGGAAAACTACAGCTGCGAGTTGTTTCAAAATCATCGAACTCTCCTTCCGGGGAATCTAGGAAATACCAGTCTGTTTCTGAGTTTGCTCCACGAATATCTTGTCAGTCAACCTCTCCTGTTTCATCAAAGTCAAGTCCACGACAATCCTGTGAAGATATTATGCAGTCTGATTTAAAACACAGAAATGATATTCTAAGTCACAAAGTTATAAGTTTAAAAGCACAGGTAAGCTTGATCAAATTTATCTAATTTGTAATTTTATACGCATACCCTTCTATATAACTGATTAGTTAATCGTGATGGAATTATACAATGATATATATGTCCTGTCTTTGTGGTCAACCTTGTCTTCTAATGATGAATTTGGTATTCTTTCTTCATGCTTATGTTCATTCCCACCTGAAGTGTTTGAATATGTATGTGCTCTGGATAGTCAATATCGACCTGTTTATGACTGATGCATTGAAGAAAATTTATTTTTTATGAAATTGTTTACTAGCTTCTAGAAACATGTATATTATGCAGTTTTTTTGGTATACGTTTTGCAAGCGTATTATTTTTTATTATAGACGCTATGCTTCTTCCATAGGCTGCGAAATAATTTATAATGCATATTTTTCACTTGCCACCATGAGCAACCACTTTGTATTAAAAACGTTATTAGCACTGTTTTCTTTATTTCCTTGCATCTTTACGTACTACTCCCTCCGTTTCAAAATACATGTCCATTTTGGAGAAATTGTAGTAACCAAGAAACCAAATAAATTTTGTTATTTTTGATGAAATTATGTGTGTGTTTTCTATAATACCCTTAACTATTTATTATTTCATTCTATTTTTTTTCTCTCTACAATAAATATGTAAGGGCATTATTGACAAAACAATAATTAATGTTGCATTGAAACTTGAAAGTGACAAGTATTGTGAAACAAAATTATTCTCCAAAATGGACAAGTATTATGAAACGGAGGGAGTACCTTATATTCAAATCTCAGGCTTGAGTATAGTCTCATGATAATTGAACTAGACAATTATCAATTTGTTGAGTTAAAATTAACATGGCTTTCAATTTTCTAATATCATTTGGGTTATTTATTCATGAACCCTATATGTCGAAAAGGCTTCAAGTATCTCTCATCTCAAACTGATCAAATAATATACATGGTAGGTTGAAGATCTTACTCAGAAGTCAAAAAGTCTTGAGGCTGAACTTGAGAGAACGTCAAAGCAATTGAAGGAAATGACTGCAGTAGCTGCAGATGAAGCTGGAAAGTGTAAATCTGCAAAAGAGGTTATAAAGTCATTGAAAAGTCAGGTTGGATATTCTTCTATTGACACAATTTTTTTTGTTCATAATACAAAACCCCCATAATACGAGGTAACTCATAAAAAATATTGGAGGAGGATTTTTAAGGTTTTGGTGGACTTAGAAAATTTCTTCATATCCTCCTTTTACAATACTTTCAATATCATGCACATTACATTCTCATTCTCTCATCCCCTTCCTCCAAATCCCTCCCCTTCTCTCCCGTTCAAACTCCCAAATGAAGCCTTAAACACCAGACTAAGAAGAAAAACTAACTTCATCTCGTTCCTGTCCCGCTGCCTGCCGCGCGTTCTTCTCTTTTCCCTGCCTCCCTGTCTTTTATTCAATTTTGAACTCTAAGTCACATGTCAGAACGGTTTGAACTCTGTTTTTATTTTCTATTTCTGTATTTGGTTATCTTTTACATATTTATCCCCTATTATTGATATCATAATGAGAAAAGGAATCTACATTTCCCAATGGCAAATTAAATAGGATCATTTTTGTGAAGAAGTATAATGCATGTGGAATTTTGACAAGGGTCTTATATTAAGGGGAAACGAAAAAGTGGAAAAGGATATAATTAGGGACAAAGAGAGTATAATTTTTCCCTTCGTAGGATCCTATAGTTACAATCTTTCACCCCTCCCAATCCTAAGCAAGATCGAGAGTTTGTCATCACCAGTTACCGTTATTTCACATGGAGATTTAGTATTTAAAAGCTTAAGCTATGGAGCAAAAGATTGTCATTACCAGAAATAGGTCCGTACCCGGACCACTTATGTTTGGATTGAGATTTCAGAGACTGTAGATAAGGAAGAAAATAAAATGAATTTGAATTTTGTCCTATTTGGATGAGGAGCAAATGGAAAGAAGGGTAGGGAAGAAATATATTTATTACAGCAAGGAATTCAAATTCTTCTTTTTTTAATTTTTCTCCTTGTTACGTTTGAAAACATCCTACCTAATATTTTCTTTACACCCTTAAAATTGAAATACACCATGAAAAATAGAGTTTAGTGTTGTCATTGCCAACAAATGTGTAGTAACTGCTGAAAACACTAGGTTTAATTGTTAATATTAATGGAATTGATTTTGACTACTAATAAGTTAAGTTTTAAATGCATTGGAATTGAGATATTATGTATCTGTGATTATATTTGTTTTGACCTGTGGCTTTGAAGGGATCCTGGTCTAGATAATTGCTATTGAAGTTTAACTTTCATCTGCTTTATCCCTAGATTATTTATCTCTGATGTTGTGGACACAAAATTATGTTACAGTTGAAGGAAATGATGCAAAGATTACCAGAAGTACATGATGCTGACTCAAGCATAGATTCCTATGTTGAGACCACTAATAGTACTGTAGATCAATCCTTAGATGAGAGTCACATAACAAACACTATCACTCCCCAAAACGAAAGTGGCAGCAATGCAGACAATATGGTATATCCTAATGGTGCCACAACACAAAATGGAAAGGCAGAATGGGTTGTGCAAGATGAACCAGGTGTGTACGTAAGTTTGTCCTCCCTTCCAAATGGTGGTAATGAACTTAAGCGCGTTCGCTTCAGGTATTTATCCGTTGCTACCCTCTAATTTGTTTAATAAGTCAACTTTATGACATTCTCGCTGACAATAGGATTGCGACAATATAATTAACTCATTGTCATCAAAGCATAAAAACTATTGCAGAATAGTTTAGGACAGCTTGCCCATTTTTTAATTCGATACTGTTACGAAGACATTATTTTATACTTTTGATTTACTTACTGATCCATTTGCCACCTCAAAGTAAAAAAAACCTGGACAAATCATAGGTCCTTCACTTTTAAAAAAAACCTGGCCACATCAAAGCATAAAAACTATTTTATACTTTTGATTTACTTTTGATTCCTTCACTTTTAAGTTGTTTAAAATAAAATTTAATGACATTGATGACTAAAATATTTTCATATATTGTGAAGACTCGTAGAAGCACCAGTAGGGAAGGTAGATCAAATAATGATAGTCCAATATTTATAGGTAGAAAAAGATGAGGAAAACCATAGGCCAAAACCATTCAAAAGGATTTGGATTCGTATTGTATTTGACATGATTTTACTATCCAATATTCTAGTG
>Ga0099826_10002652_pt1 | contig 11676 bp, 11 predicted proteins | sample Mtrugardesep15_FD_76830 | JGI IMG/M metagenome (GOLD analysis project Ga0099826, IMG submission 76830) | Root nodule microbial communities of legume samples collected from California, USA - M. trunc garden sep15 | ecosystem: Host-associated > Plants > Roots > Nodule | place: USA: California...
CGACATGGAAGAAGATGATCTCCATTGAATTGGTGGGGCGGCTACACGAAAGAGTTTATTGGCAGCTCGAAAATGCAAGTAATCAACCACATTGCTAAGACGTTTGGCAATCACTTCAACCACATCTAGAGGAAGTGCAGATTCATCATGAGCTTTATCCCCTGCATCCTTCGAATGGACTTTCTTTTTCGAGCTTTTACTTTCTTTTTCTCTATTTTGACGAGCTTCTCCTGTTTCTTCTTTGAGTGTACCAGTCATCCTACAAAACATATACACACACATATGCATGTATATATGTTAAAAACATAAGGGAAATCAAAATAGTCCTTATATATGCATAGGACTAACATATTTTTGAAACAAATGTGTCAAAAAAATTATGTGGGTTCCAAAGAAACAAACTACTAACATATTCTGATACTATGTATTCCCAAACTTACCAACAGTGTTGTACGCTACGTAGCATTGATGCCCCCAGTTCTAGAATCCTTGCAGAGTAGGTTTGATTCTTTAGGGCTTTACCACTGATACACAAGAGCCAAGGTTTTGTTTCTTCTTCCATGTGGGCAACAAACTAAAACTGAATGAGGAGAGACTTGTTAAATGTGTGAACGGTGATTTCACGATAGGGATGGTTAAAAGTTACAGCAATTGAAATTGATTTTGTCTCTAGAAATTTTAACATGAAGTTATCACTTATTATAGATTTTGATTCCAAACATGATTTGTACCTTTCCATTTCAAGCGTGATTTTTACACCCAAATTTATAGATCAACTCATTATATGTTTCAAATACATTTACATGAATATATTCATACACAACCTATCTTAACTAAAATTAATTTTACACATCAAATCATTTGAAGACAATGTTTATCACCGCAAACCAAACACACGCATGATTAAGATTTAACTACTCTTCAAAATAACTGAAGATAATAGTGAATATTGGCAATACCTTTAACATCGAATCCCTATGATCTTGCAAATCCGTATGTCTGTTTAAGAAAATAGTGAACTTATTGTCACGCAACAACAAAGGTTATGTTGGTTAGAGAAGAGAACCCTACCAATTAAGAATAAGTTGTTATACTTATTCAGCTTTAAGAATCAGAGAAACTCGGTCTAAATGCATAAGCGGATTTTTCTAACAACCAAACCAATGAATGAGGGAAACAACATTTTATTTATTTATTGGAAGGAAAAGAGGGCTAAACTAAATAATTACACGAATATCCTTGGCATAAAAGCCCCGAAAATTTTATTGTCGTTATGTTTGATGTTTTTTGTTTGACATTATAATTGTGGATTATATCTTTTAGGATGAATTTATTTGCCATAGAGATCAACGTGCATGTTCTGAATTAGATATAAACATGTAAAATTACCGCTTTGCTTTGCGGCTTCCAGTTTCATTCGTTCAAGTGTTCCACAACTCTTTCAATCAATCTATGGCATTGGTTCCAAATCGGAGGAAGGTTAGTTGCAGTAGCAGCTATATACATGATGATATTGCATTCGGTATTCTCTCGAAACTCCCTATTAAGTCTCTCAAGCGATTTACTTGCGTTTGTAAATCATGGTCTCTTTTATTTCAAATCCTTAATTTCATTCAAAAGTTCCGCAACAATCTTGTTACCAAAACTCATTCATCGTATGATGATGATGATGATGATGATGATGTGTTTCCTCCTCGTCTGGGTTGCACTTCCGAGTTTGTTTTATTCGATTTCGGGAGAGGTTTAAGAATGAGGTCAAATTGGATCCTCCACCTCAATTTGAAGATACTTTTCTTCTTATTGTTTTAGGTTCATCGGTCAATGGCATTATTTATTTATATGACCATTTGGATCATAGCAATTTAGCACTTTGGAATCCTGCTACCGGAGAAAATAAGGTCATTCCTCCTAGGCTTTCCGAGTGTCTACCTAATTTTGTCGTTGACTTTCATCTTCGTACATTTGGTTATGACCATGTTACAGATGACTACAAGGTTATTCAGCATGTAAGTTTTCGTCCTATATTAAATGGTTATTTTCGGGAAGAAGATTTGCCTATGACACCTGACCCGTTTTGGGAGATATATAGCGTAAGAAGTAACTCTTAGAGAAGATCCATTGTTGAAATGCCAGTTCCCAACTCTAATTCCACTAATGTGTACTTCAATGGGATGTGCCATTGGTTTCGGGATTGGGATGGTAAAACATTTTATGTTGTGTCATTCAACTTGAGCAACGAGTTGTTTTTCACAACACCCGTGGATTGGCATGCTAGATCTATTTCTAGTTTGATGATGTTAAATGGGTACATTGCACTACTAACAGATTGTTATGATGCCATGTCTGTCAGCATATCAATTTTGGGTGAAATTGGTGTCAAGGAATCATGGACTAGACTCTTCGAATTTGATACTTTGTCTTGTATGGAGGGGTCTATTGAAGTTGGAAAGAAGGGTAACTTCTTCTTAAGTAAAAAAAAACGGTAAAGTAACTTGTTTTGATTTAACTAATGAGGTGATTGAGGAGATTGATTTTAAAGGAGAAAGTGAGAATTGTCTAATCGTACCTTACAAGAAAAACCTTGGTACAATTGGAGAAATAGACAATTAATTGCTTTTGTAGTCAAAGCAATAGGAAGTAGTACTTGTTTGGTTTCACTAGTTTTATTTTAATACTTGTTATCTCTATGTTGTATTGGATTGATTTTTAGTTCTCCTTTTATGGACGAGCTCTTCCGTGTACTAAATGTTTGGAGAAATATCTCATATTTCAGAGAACTTTATTGATCTAATGTAACAGGAACACTTTTGAAGCTCAATACATTCTGCTCATGATATCTATGTATGCTCATGTTTTGGTTTTTACTTTAGTAATATTTTTAATTATACTAACGGTGATCCAGTGAAAAAATAGTGGTTGAACTTAAAATAGTCGTCTAAACCATGGAAGCTAAGGAACATAGTCTAAACATAGATCAAAACTCGCTAGTAAGTACTTAATGGCGCTGAAGTTGCTGCAGAGTTTCCCTCATAAAACAAGCCTTTAATAGAAGAGTGGCCTTAAAACTCACTAGTCTTATGCTTATTATCAACTATTGAGCTTACCATCAATGTAACTTTCTAAGCTTTTGATCATTGATCAGATATCTATTTTATCTTCCAAGTATATAACTATGTTGGGAAGTGTAAGAGACTTACTGCAGCACCTTCTTCTGTGAATATTCTTTCCTATTAGATTTTGTGCTGTGGATTTGTTAGCATGATTCTCTATTCCATGTTTACATGTTGGGAAGTGTAAGGATTTGTTACCTCGTGTTCACATGTTTTTGATATTTTCCCTTTAATGTGAAGTTACCATGTTATCTTGAGTATCTTTTCTCGATTTGTTTCGATTAAGACTGAATATTTGATGCAAGTGTGATTTGTTTATACTGTTGAAACATAAATGGTTGCAGGGCTGATAGGCACAGGCTTACAAGTTACATATGCTGAGAAAATTATGCGTCTGTACAACCAAAATTGTCATATTGAAAAGATGTTTTCAAAGATATATGTTCCAATCAGTAGTGCATCGAGTCTCTATTAGAGAAGAGAAAATGTCACTGTGGATGATCATGAACTCGTAACTTTGTCTCTAGGAAGAGAAAATGCCACTTTATCAATCGATACACAGTTCTTGATTAATAATGGTAGGAATTTGTTTAGTTCTTTTTTGTTTACCGTTTTAAAAATTCAAGATTGTGTTAATTATCACTTTTAGGACTGTTTGTGGCTTGGTTCAGTAAGAAAATCGAACTGAGCTGGAAAAACAGTTCTTTTGTACTAGACTGAACTATTGATGTTTCATTTTTAATCGAATCGGGCTGTTTTGTAGTTTAGTTCACTGGGTTTTGATGTTTTGGAACCAATTTGTTTTTAAAGTTAAAGAATCAAACTACTTATGCATGACGAACTGAACCAAACTGTGCGTCAACCGTTGAACCGAACCAAACTGTGTGTCAGCCATTGAACCGAACCAAACTATCTGCAAACCAACGGAAATTTCTTTACGGGAGTTTAGTCCTAGTACGTTGGAAACAAGTCGGGGGATTTTAAGGCTAATTCTTGACTGTTAACCTTGAAGCTCAAATTATGCCAAACTAAAAGTTTCTTCCTTTCCAATTGACTAATATAATAGATAAATGAGGGATCAATATAATGATCATGTAGAGCAATAGTAACCAATGACTCAGGGAATATAGCAATAACATTTCAACCATTGTGCATTGTTGTCTTTCAATGTAAAACCAGGCAAATGATTGTGTAATAGTCAGTGCAAGCTAAATAATTATACATCATAGTTTACAGAAACCATTTTACAAATAAACAAGTTTCAAGTTAACATCGATACTGTTGTGTTGCAGTTTGGTTCATTCCTTCCTAACAACGTGCACCCTCAACATTTCGATTGTTCCATCTTCACGCAGCACAATCTCGCATAAGCAACTATCATTTTCTGTGATTTTGCTCTTTCTACAAAAATCTTCCCACCCTAGCACACGTACTCGACCATCTCTCCACGTACGTACTTGGCCTCTCTTTTCGATATGTGTTGTGCTCATTTGTGGCAAGATGTGATGATAGGCTGCTAATTCATTGCTCTGAATGTCCTGTCATAACCAAAAAAGGATGAATGCAACTTGGATATCAAATTATCAACACATTAAACAAAGTGACATATCAGTTCATAATTGTGAAAAATGGAAGGTAAAGATTAGAATTATACCTTGCAGTGGCAACACACAAGGGTGACATGATTTGTGAAGCAGAGGCAGAAATCCTTGATAACATTCTTTGGAATAAACTTCAAATGTGAAATGTGAAGAGTGATGGCATAATAAGTACATCAAAGAAGTAACATGAAATTATTGTAAATTATGAAAACTGAAATTGCAAAAACTTGGCTTGTTTAGGGTCATAAAATAGAGAATCACTCAATCAACATTTTCAATATGCACATAAAAATGATGAAGAGAATGATAAAGAATTATACCAATTCATTAGGTCTGGAACGAATATATTTTGCAATAAAGTGTGGATTTCCCGGTTGAATATACATTTCAGCACCAATTTTGTCATCTTCAAGTTTTGAATGTGCAGAGCTGCTCCCAATGTCCCCTAAACCAAAATAAATCATCAGGTAAATTCTGACTCATGCATGCACATACTCATATAGAATGAAAAAACAAAATAGTAGTTTTATCTTAAGTATGATGTCAAAACTTACAGGCTTTGCACTTGCAGGTTCTACAATGTTGATGTTTACTTCTACTAATTTCCTTATACATTCTTTCATTCTCTTCTTCTTTCATTTTTATATACTCATCGTCGTTGTCATCAGCATCATCATAATCATAATCATCATCCTCATCATCTTCATCATCACCATCATCGTCCTCTTCCTCATCCTCCATCATATTATTATTTTCCACCTCGTCACTTACCTTCTTCTTTTTCACACATTGATGATAGTTCACGAATTTTGAACCTGAATACGATGTTATCAATATGAAAAACAAGGAAATCATCCTCCTCTAAAGAATTTTCCTCTCTAAATCGCTTCCAGCCATCGTCAAAATAAAGCTCATCGCCAATACAACAAGCTTTGACATGCCAATCTCTTCCTCTATAATCTATGAGGATAAAATCCTTTATTACCCTCCTTTTCGAACGCATCAAGTTTACAAAAGCATTTGGGATACGCTGCAATAGATTAAAAAAAAATTAGTAGTTAATAACTACTACATATCACAAGTTATTTTCCATACACTTAATAGACTCTGAGGGATAACATAGTTGGGATTTTATATTTCTTTCTATACCAAACTGGTTTTTATCGAAAACGAAGAAAAAACGTTGAAGGAAGCATGGTTAAGAATAAGCAAGTACCATTCTTTCAGTGTGCTTCTTGTGTTTGTGAGTGTAGCTTCTGTATTTTATTTTAAAACATTATTCCTTCTTTTCCTTAATTAATTGCTAGTTTTTTTCAAATAATAAATGTTGGCAGTAGTCCATTTACATTTCTACTTATGACATTCAGTCAATATCATTTTTCCACATTTCTGTCATTATTATTTTTCTGTTTATGGAAACTCATTCATTCTGAGTGTGAGATATACACTGGAATAGTGATGATCGTGCATGTGCAATGCAGTACTAATAGTAATATATGTAGTTACTACTAACATATGCTAGTTCAACCTTTGTGGTCCTTCTCAAAGAATTGTAATATTATAATCAATCATGGTCCATAACTCAATTTGATTCATTTTGAAAGTGTTGATTATTGCTTGATTAATTTGGGGTGCAACACTAAGGTTTTTTTTTTCCTCTTTCATATTCATATTTATATTTATAAGGTAAGAAAGAGAAGGACTAAGGAGACTTTATGCATGCAAACCTATCTTATCTGTCTTCCAATAGTTTAATTCTTTTTTTACAAATATCTCACTTTTTTACTTCATTTATTTATGAGATAGTGTCATTGTTTAGCTGTTTATTTTTCCTAATGGAAAATAAAAAATAAAAAAAAAAGTTGCCATTGTTAGAGCAATGTGTCATTTCTTCTACCTCTTTCTTTGTACTCTACATTAATTCAACATGGCATCCATTGTGGAATTATACATTCACACCTCAACATTTTTGTTTTCTTTTTTATTGGTAATTTTTAATGAAAAGAAAACACTTAATATGAGTAGAAACTGCTTAGGAAATTAATTATGTGATGCCAAAGGTTTAAAACCGGGCATGAGCAGTTTTGTTAGTGATTATTTCAGGACCGTGGCTTGTCACATAAGTTTGAATTTTATATTTACGTATGTGAAAAAAAGTATAAATATTTTCATAGACCAGACATTCACCGATGAGTATAACATCTTCATAATTGTAACCTTTTCATGAGATATAAGTTACTAATACATTGTTGTCAAAAAAAAAATTTACTAGTTTGTTTTTTCCCAAAGTGAGTTCATCGTCAACAATAGTAGCACCATCTACTAAAATTTGTCCTTTTTTACGCATTTACTTTCATGAACGTGGGATTTTTGATGCATGCAAGTATTTTAACTCACATGCCTATTAACTTTTAAACCTACATATGCCACACCCCCAGCTGTTTGCCTGCTTCTTGTTCTGAAGTTGTTATCCCCAACATAATGCACATAATCATGCTAAACAATTTATCTTAACTCAGATTAAGAATCAACGTACTCTCGAAATAACTCAATCCATCCATCGTTAATTTTCTTAATAACTTGTTATAAATATTAGTTTTTATTAATTCAATCATTGATTACTGATATATTATATAAATTATTAAGCACTCAATTTTAAATAAATCCAAAAAATTTAGCTATTTAATCTGATAGTCAACATTCACTAATATTTTTTGAAGAAAACTTATTATAAATATGAAAATATTTGGAGAAGCATCAGATAGTTTAAACATTTTATGAAAATATAGACAAGTGTTTCAAATATTAATCTGATTGTTACAAATATTAATATAATTGATGGTACATTGCAATTATTCAAATATAGATCAGTTTATATGGCATATGCTTAAAAAAGGACTTATTTTGCCTGAAAATAGAAAATATACAAAAGATTTGAGAGGCATAACTAGTAGGGGAAGATTTAGTGGAACTAGTAAGGTGCAACTTAATTATGATTTGAACTTTGAAGGAGCCAATTGAAAAGGTGTGAGCAGACACAAAAGAATTTGAGTTCCCTATACGCTAAGTTATATGGTTTGAACTAATATTACTTGTAAGTTTGTTATAATAACATGCATCGTAGGTTTGAAGAATCGTCCTAACTAACATCCTACTCTCTCACACACTTTTGTATTGGTAAAAATTTATATGGGTTTTATTGGCTTTTTGTGAGGCATACATAATTCAGTGGGACTGTATGAATTTGAACATCAAGAAGAGTCTGTTAAGAAGCGTGTTTCTGATTAATTTTGAATATTATATATACTTTAGCTCAAAGTATTTTGAGTTGCTGGCCAAATAAATTCATCTTAATTATTGGATTATCATTTTGTTTGATTGAGAGTGGATTATGATAGCAATTTGGCAAATATACCATATCACACCGAGTAATAATCGTATGTAAGATTTGTACAAAAAAATAATAGTAGTATCCGAGTATGTACGTACTTGACAAAAAAATATATATAATAGTATGTAACATCGTCATCGCATGAATTGTCATCTTAACTAAGTGATGCTTGAATTATATCATATTTTTCTTCATCAATTAAATATGTATTCCTCAAAAACAATTAAATATGTATTATACTTTTTGTAATAGAAAAGATGCTTTATATAACCAAATAATTAGACTCATGTAGTTAACGAACATCATCATAAACGGATTATTTAGTCGAACTTGAGTTCGATTTTTGTATAGAACAATTTTTTGGTATGCTTTACTTATCGAATAATAATATAATAGAAAAAGTAACATTAATATTTCATTGATATTATAAAACGACTTATAATTTAGGAGTCTTAATACGTGTGAAATGAACAAAAGTTAAATTCATAGTAAAATGACATAAGAATCAATTATTGCATAATTTGCTATGTTATATATAGAGTTTAACTTATAGGAAAATGATAACGAATGCCCTTACGGACATTTAATAAGAAGTTTAAAGTGAAAATTTTATCTTAAAAGTTGTGTATTCAATACATTAAAAAGTAACTTTTTTTAACATAAACTTATCAATTGTTTCTTTTTTTGAATCCTTACTTGTTAAAGTTTTAAATTATGTTCACCAAATGAAGTTATGTTACATCAATTAACGAGGTATGACAAATCATTTGTTTTTAATCTATTAAATGATATATCAACATATCATTGGATACATGTATAAAACTGTTAGACCGACAATGTATATAAATTAAACTTTTATTATGACATGTTAGATTTAGGATAATAATAATAATTATTATTATTTTATCCATCCATTTTTATAATGATAGGCTTGACAATGTAGGTGACACTTTTTTTCTCAAAAATAAAAATGTAGGTGACACTTTTAAACTAAAAAATTGAAGCTATAAATGCACACGTTACATCTTGCTGTCTCCTCACATTTTCACTTCCGATATCTCTTATGCTCATATTTTATCCCCAACAAAAAACTTCCAGCTACTAACCGTTTTTAGATATGGTGTTCCATATCTTAAATTTCATTCAACACAAATAAGTGGTTCATCGAAGCACACCCTATCAATTATTAACAAGATCTTTTAATTTGTTTCCCACCCAATTTTGGTATCAACACTATTTATTTAGATAGATTTTCCTTTTGCAAAACAATCTTCATTTACTCACCATTCAGAAGGGTACTTTTGTTTGCTGTTTTTAGGAAGTAATGGAGGTTCAAGGTACTAAAGACTTGAAGGAAAATGTGGTGGTAAAGTCTTCACTAGAAGGAACTTGTAGTTTGGTTCTAAGGCTTTGTGCCTTGGTTCTAACACTTACGGCTGCTATAGTACTTGTTGCAGATAAACAGACCACAGTTGTTCCAGTTAAGATTTCAGATTCTTTGCCACCTTTGGATGTTCCTGTTACTGCTAAGTGGCAATACGTGTCTGCCTATGTGTAAGTTATATTTTCCTTAAATAGATTGTTCCCTCTTTCTATGATCTTCTTAATTTTTACTATTAATCTTTCACTTTGATCAGAACTAATTGTATTAGAAAATCATCCTATTAGTTATATGCATTGAGAAATTAACATGTTCAAATTACTTGTTTGGTTTTCCTTTATTGCACCGCGTCTAAGGGTTGCAATTTTCTTATCAACCACTTCATAATGTCTTTAATTAAAGAAAAATCTAGACCTATTAGCTTAAACTAGCTATTGCCTATGGGCTCTAGTATTCCTTTACTTATAGGGCAGTTCAAAATCGATCATAAATGCCCCAAGGGCTAGGCTAGGCCTCCATTTATTTATTTATTTTGTTAATGTAATCTTTCTTTTTTGTTATTTAAACCTAACAAGAAAATATATTAAAATCTCAAACTATAAATAAAAAAAATAAAAAACTCAAACCAGTGTATTAAATCTTATATGGAGTTGCATGTACACACAACAAAAATAATGTAGACACCAAAAATACAACAAAATTGTCTAATCATTTTATTTTGCTATTTATGAATTTACTAATATATCTATCTAACTATAGCTTAAATTTAAAATACAGCACTTATATTGAGACAGTTCTATTTCTCAAACATATATTCAACATCTCATTTTCTCTTTATCTTTTTTTCAATTATATCTATTATTTATCATATCTATCATACTCGTTCATCTATCTCTAAACAAATAATTTTCTTGTAGAATATGTCTGAACTAAAACTCGTATGTGAAATTAAATGTTATAGAAGCATGGGTAGATCTTATAGTAATAATAATTAAAAATTTAAAATAGTTTGAGAGAGGGTTATAAAAAAGAATGTTGTTAACATTTTTCTTATTCAAATTGTTCAAAAATCAAACCATTCCTTCTCCATAGATTACGGTATTTTCATAGTTCCCCATTTTCAACGCATTTATATTTACAGTTACCGGTCAATTCGAGCCAACCATGCATTTCTATTTGGTTGGCTGAAGGACTAGAAATCCCCACAAAACCCAACCATATACTTGTTGCCATTAATAAGATCGTGACTTCACTTCTATATTCGTTGTTATACAACTTTGAAGTTAACGTAGTACTTTTTGATGGGACCTTTTTTTCAACTAAATTATCATTATTATTTTTAAAATTTAAATCTAAACCTACCCTAAAATTATAAGAAATCGGAAATTAATTATCTGTTGTTTGAATATTTTTGCGCTACAAAATTTAATGAATTTAATCTTATTTTCAAATTTAAATTTAAAAACACATAAATTAAATTAAACCAAAGTAAATATTTAATAATAAAGTACATAAAACGAAATAATCTATTTAAGGAAAAAGGAGGAGTTGCCTAAATAATGTCCGTACCATTTAGGCAACTCCTCCTTTTCAACGGATTAAACGGGGTGGGTAGACTTAAGAGACCAGATTCAAAATCTCAATTCAATCCACCTAAAATAGTGGGTTAAACGGGTTAGGGCCACCCGTTTTTCCACCCATATACCCTTGCTGAAGTGGACACATTCGGGATTCTTCGCCATGTTTTTGACATCTTACTACCTTGTATCACTCCCTTAGTTATTCATAAAATGCAATGATTTTGTTTCCTAAAAAAAACTCAATAATTTGTTGTTTTTCATGTATTAGGTATTTTGTGGTGGCAAATTTTATAGCATTTGCATATGCAACCTTGTCTTTCATTATTTCTCTTGCAAATGGGCATAAAAGCAAATGGTTAGTGACATTGGTCACTCTACTTGACGCAATAATGGTAGCTTTGCTCTTCTCTGGCAATGGTGCTGCCTGGGCTATTGGTGTCCTTGCTGAAAAAGGAAACTCACATGTTCGATGGAACAAAGTGTGTCATGTCTTTGACAAATTTTGCAACCAAGCTGCTGCTGCATGTTTGATTTCACTTCTTGGATCAATAGTATTCCTCTCTCTTGTGATGCTTCCTGCTTTGAGACTTCATCGAAGAAGAACCTAGATGCA
>Ga0099826_10002653_pt1 | contig 11675 bp, 11 predicted proteins | sample Mtrugardesep15_FD_76830 | JGI IMG/M metagenome (GOLD analysis project Ga0099826, IMG submission 76830) | Root nodule microbial communities of legume samples collected from California, USA - M. trunc garden sep15 | ecosystem: Host-associated > Plants > Roots > Nodule | place: USA: California...
AAAAACTCAACAAACCCAAAAAATCTAGATTAAACTCTATTCAATTTTCCCCAAATTCAAAACCCTAAAACCAATAATCCAATTTCAAATTAAATCTTCATCTCTTCTTCTCTCAAAATCAAACCAGAAGAAGAAATAATGAGTTTTCTTTGTTGATAATTTACGAACCATTAGTCGGAGGTGTGGAAGACTTTTTCCCCTCAATGTCTATTTCTTTTACACTATCACTTAGGGAACCTGATTCACATTTCTTCTCCCCTTTGACGGTTTCAGGATTATCATCCTCGTCACTTTCGTCTTCAACATTATAACTCTTTTGTTGATGCTCTTTCGCTTTGAGATATTCATCATAGTGATACTCAACATTCCGATCTGTTTCAGAATCTTAACATACCCATTCACTTTCTCTAAATATTTTTTTCTGTTTTTTGTGGGATCCAAAAATTGGTTTATTATATTAGAATATGATTGGTTTAGATCCGAAAATGAGTTTTTGTGAAGGATTGGTGACGATGATGATGATAAAACATTTAGGTTGGATTTGAAAATGAGTTTTTTTTTCTTCCAGAAAATAGTGATGGAAGAGACGATGATGAAGGTTACTGGGTTTGTTTGTTGTTTTTAACATCAAGAAGAAGATAAATGAAGAGGAAGGATGAAGATGAACTAAAGTTAAAGTCGTTGTCAAAATGACATGTGTACTTACTTTAACATTTTTTTGTTTAATTTAACACAATGGACTAAAACATGCAACAGAGATACAAAAAAAGTACTCAAACAGATTATTTTTTTTTACTCATTGGACCAAAGCGATACTAAAAAAATTAAGGGACGAAAATAACAATTAAGCCTTGATTTTTTGAACATTCAAAATCGATTTCAATGGTAAAAATAGAGTCTATCCGTTTTAAATGTTGCATATTTTTATTTAAATATCAAAACATCTAATAATTAACACAGCCGACTAAAAAGGGATTTAAAACCAAAATATTAAAAATTTGATTTGTTACATGTGTTCAACTACTCTATAGGTAGGGGAGGGGATGCACCCGCATGATCACCCATTCAATTAACTTTACTTACGTTAATTTCTTCAAAAGTTGCTTAATTGGTATAAATGTTCATCGGGACTTTATGGACATGGCGTGCAATTTCTTGAATTGTAATGAAGGTAATCTACCTTTCAAGTATTTGGGGCTACTGGTGGGTGCTAATTCGAGTAGCTTTTCGACATGGAAACCTCTTTTGGAGCATGTCACAACTCACTTGAACTCTTGGGAAAATAAATACATTAGTTTTGGAGGAAGAATTGTCCTTTTGAATTTGGTCATCAATGTTATCCCTATTTTCTACATATCTTTCTTGAAAATGCCCGAAAAAGTATGGAGGAGGTTGGTGAAAATTCAAAGGGAATTCCTTTGGGGAGGTGTAACGGGGGTCAAAAGATTAGTTGGGTCAAGTGGAGGTCGGTGTGTCAACCAAAGGAGAAGGGTGGTCTTGGTGTGAGGGATATTATAGTCGTCCATGTTAGTTTGTTGGCTAAATGGTGGTGGAGATTATTGAATGGAGAAAATACGCTTTGGAAGGAGGTTCTTATTGAGAAATATGGCAACAATATTGGTGAATTGGTGGATGGAGGTGGTGAGTTTAGGGCTTCGACAACTTCAAGGTGGTGGAAGGATATTATAAATATTGAAGGTAGTGGTGGGATAAGTTGGTTTAATGAGGAGGTTGAAAGAAGAGTGTGAAATTGTGAAAATACTAAGTTTTGGTATTGTAGGTTGAGGTATGGGATTGCCTTCCATGTTAAATATCCGAGATTATTCGCGATGTCTAACCAAAAGAGGTAACAATGGCGGATATTTAGGTGTTTAATGATGTCAGCAGGGAGTGGAGACTCTCTTGGCGTCTTCGCTTTTTTGTTTGGAAGGAACAACTCCTATCTAACTTATTGGAGGATTTGGAGGGTCACGTGTGGAATCATGAGCAAGATGGATGAGTGTGGAATCAAGAAGAGGAGGGTTTGTTTGCGGTGAAGTTCATATACAAGAAATTGGAAGCCATGTTCATTTTGGATGATATTTGGGGTGCGGAGGAGAAGAAAGTGTTCCATCAATTGTGGAAAAGCCTGGCTCTGTCAAAGGTGGTGGCGCTTTCGTGAAAGATTGATGAGTAAAACCGCAAGTGCACGGTTCTACCGAAGTAGTAAAAAGAGTATCGTTTCGACAGGGAGTTATGAATTCAATTAACTTTCAACGATGATTAGAAAAGAGTTTTGAGTTATAAAGTTTGGATTTTTAATTAAAAGAAAATAATAAAAATAAAAGCGCCTTGGGATTATTGGTTCATCTAGATGACAAACCCTTCGCAAACCAAATCCTAAACCTAGAACTTTATATTGGACCCACTTTCTAAAGACAAGTTTCTCTTAAGCCTATCAAAGTTTCTCTCGAAATCAATTAGTGTGTTCCTCTAGCAACCACGCCTATTCTCATGGTTGATTGCTATTGGAATCCTTGAAAAACGAAACTTTATTGTCTCAAGGTTTGCAAAACTATTCTCATGTTTCGCAATCCTTGTATAACTTCACTTGTTCCAATATCAAAACTTCTTCTTTCGATGATTCGATTTGATATTTGTGATGATGAATTAACAAGTATCAACCCTCCGCTGTTGCTTTATGATTTTGATACTTGTTAATTCATTATAAAAACGGTGAAATTAGATTAGAAAGTAGATTTATATAAAACTAGGGTTCAAGTCTTGGTTTGATTAGGATTATATCATTAGACTTATCCAACAATCCCAAGACAAGAAAATTCTACTCACTCACGTTCATTGTAGACATAGAAGAGAAGAAGAAGAAGAAGAAGAAGAAGAAGAAGAAGAAGAACATAAAATAAAGGGTGAACTTTTATTCAAAGAAACAATTGGCACTTATTATTTCCAAGAACAAAAGATGATTTTACAAACTAGATGGCTGCTCTATTTATTGTCTAACATTGACTTGAGCCCCAAGAATTAAATCACTAAAGTGTTGCACAAGAAACCATGGGCTCTAGGTCTGAAATACTAAAATAGGCAGCTTGTTGAAGAAGTAAAAGCAGCAAAAGGACATAAAGGGGCGCGCATATGCTATAATTTGGTACAAGATCTTCAATTTCTTTGCACAAGATATTTTTGTATAAGATCTTCATATTTTTGGCACAAATCATCTTTAATTCTCATTTCTTTTGCTCCAAGACTCAATCTTTTGAATATTTGTTCCTGAAATATAATAACTTGCAATTAAAGTAAAATAGCTCTAAAAGGAAATAAAAACATATTAAATCTAAATAAAATAAACTTAAATATTATATAAAAATAACTAATTGTTAACTTATTATTGACTCATCAACTGGGCTGGAAGTGCAGATGACAGAAAAAGTACATCTGGTGGATGTTTCTTCCTAGGAAATAATCTAATTTCATGGTTCAACAAGAAACATAACTATTTATCTCTATCTAGTGTTGAAGCTGAGTACATAGCAGCTGGAAGCAGTTGCTCACAACTTGTGTGGATGAATCAGATCCTGAAAGAGTATAATGTTGAACAAGATGTTCTAACGTTGTAATGTGTCAATTTGAGTGCTATCAATATTTCTAAAATCCCTATTCAACATAGTAGGACGAAGCACATTGATATACGACATCACTTCATCAGAGATCTTGTGGAGGAGAAGGTGGTGACACTTGAGCATGTTGATACAGAGGAGCAACTAGCAAACATTTTCACCAAGGCCTTAGATGCTAAATAATTTGAAAAACTAAGGGACAAGTTGGGAATTTTCCTGCATGAGGAGGCTTGTTCATCTGAGTTTTGAGACGTGCTGTTAACTTTCACCTATTTGCACGTCTTTGAATTGTGGGGTATTCATGCAATGAAGTACTCCTGAAGTCCACTATCTTCCTGTTTAGCATATTTTATGGCTAAAAAGGGGGATAAAAATGGTAAATCTATACTCTCTATATTTGTATGCCTGTGTGTGTATGTCTGCATTTATTTTGCAGCTATGCTTGCATGTTATGCCTGTATCTCTGTTGTTGCATTTATTTTGCAACTATTTCAGGTATGTGTTGATGTTGGCATTGATATTGCAGCATCTCTATGTTGGTGCTGGGAATTTATTTTTCTGTTTTTGTTAATATTGTGCATGTTCCCTGCTGATGTTCACTAGAATAATGGAACATGTCTGTGAAGACATCTGTTAATGTTGGCACTAATGCTGCAACATCTTGATGTTGCTCTAAGAATTTTCTTTCTCAGTATTTATGTTGTACATGTTCACTGCTGTTGTGTTTTATAAAATTGAACATGCCTTTGTGTGACCTTGATAGGTCTGCTAGCTTAGGTTTACTAGTTTATGAGTATTCCCTGAATTGGTTGGGTTTTCAAGATTCTTATTATGCATGTATTCAGGGGGAGTAATGGAATACTCTTGTAAGTAGTAATGAGTAAAACCGCAAGTGCACGGTTCTACCGATGTAGTAATAAAGAGAGTATCGTTCTAGCAAGGAGTTGTTTAATTTGATTAGTTCAATTGATGATTAGAGAGAGAGTTCAGTTGAAAAAGGTTTGATCTTTAACGGAGGAAAATAATAATAAAAAACGCCTTGGGATTATTGGTCCATCTTAATGACAAGTCCTTCACAAACAAACCCTAAATCGGTAATTTTATATTGGACCAACTTTCTAAAGACAAGCTTCTCGAAGAAGAAGAAGAAGAAGAAGACATAAAAATAAATAACAAGAAAATAAAGAAGAACTTTTATTCAAAGAAATAATTGTCACTTAGAATTTCCAAGAAAAAAAGATGATGACTTTGATTAATAGAAATAGTTGTCACAGAAAATTCCTAAGAACCAAGGTGATTCTACAAGTTTGATGGCTCCTCAATTTATAGCAAGAGGGACAACATGAATTTGTACTAAATCGGAATATAAATTTGTACCAAATCGGCACATAAATATGCATCAAATCGGAACATAAAATATGCATCGAATCAGCACATAAACATGCACCAAATCAGCACATAAAATTGTACTAAATCTGCCCAAAGGTATGAACGAGCAAAAAGCAGCACATAAGATATTTTTGCATAGAATCTTTATATTTTTGGCTTCAATCATCTCCAAATCCATTTCTTTTGCTCCAAGACTCAATCTTTCATCATATCTGTCCCTGAAATTAAATAACAACCAATTGAAGTAAAATAGTTCTAGAAAATGAATAAAAACACATTAAATCTAAATAAAATAAACATTAGTAAAATTAACAAAATTAACATATGACAACATGATTAAAACTCTTGTCTCCTCCAAGGCTTTGTTCTAAGCGTACTAATCACAACTTCAAGCATTTCTCATGAACCTATTCAACCCAACAACAAATCTCAAGTGAGTGTCTGTGTGTGTGTGTAGTCCAGCTTTTTCTTGCGCTTGTGTAAGAGATATTATGAGGAAACAGGTTCTAACCTTAACACTAAACCAACGGGGAAAAGTTCTTTCTTCATTTCATATAAGAGAGATGGGAATCATTTTGATCATTAGACATTTATTCACTCTGGGGAACTGCAGAATTTTTATTGATTGTCAAAGACACCACCTTCACGTGGGAAGTCAGGTAAGGTAGTTCCTGCCGCCCAGAGTTAGTGATGCCCTATATTTATCTATTTGTTCTGACCCCTTTTTGAGATTTATAGGGAGTTACAGAAGCTACTTTTGGTTATCAGAGAAACACCATCTTGACGTGGGAAGTTAGTGAGGCCTACTCCTGTCCCCAAGAGTCAATGATGTTCCCTTCTAAATATATTTGCTTCCGCCCCTCTTTGATTTGATCTTTATTCCCCCACACTAACTTATACTATTTTTACTCTGAAAACTTTAAAGGGTTAATTTACCATTGAAGTTAGAACGTGCTCCTTAAAATACCTACGTACACACTTACTCAAAGACTGCAACTTTGTGCTTTTCTCAAAATGAGAATTTTCACATTTAAATATGATGTGGGTATAGCAAGAATAGTCAAAACACAATAAATCTTTTGCATGTACAAAAAACTTCCATTTGGAAGAGACTTAACAAAAAAATTATGTCATAATACACAATAAAAACAAGCTTCTTGCATGCCTTTCGCAATAAAACAAAACAAAAAATTAAAATTTAAGGGAGTTTGAAACACTACGACACTTAACTAAAACAAGACACTTTATTAGCTTCCCCCAGCTTGGGTGAAGCATTGTTCTCAATGATTGAAAAAAGAAAAACTAAAAACAAAAGGAAAAGGAAATAGGAAAGCTCACAATTTAGTTAGAACCCTGTGGAGGATCCTAAAGTGTTGCATCATTCTTAAGACGGTGTAAGTATAGGCAACGTGTCAAACATGTGATTGGTCTTCTGACCGGTCCAAAATAGTTTGTAGCTTTTCAATCCAACATAGTGGTATCTTAGATCTTATACGATTCAAGAAAGTGAATCTTTCATAGCAGAGAAGTTTAAGAGATCAGAGGATTACAAGAAACGGCATCTTTCACGTGAAACTTCTAGTTTTTGACGAGAAAAACTAGGAAAGGTGGCTCAGGAAGATGAAGGTGGTTTTTTCAGTTCATGATATGTATGAACAAGTGAACAAAGGCTTGGAATCCATTCCTTCAAATGCAATAGATGCGTAGAGAAATGCACATAAAGAGTTAAAAAAAGAAAGACATTGAAGCGTTGTTTCTCATTCATCGATGCATCGATGCGAAAGTGTTTGAGAAGATTGCAGAAGCTGCAAATTCCAAGTAAGCTTGGGATATTATGTTGAAGCATTATGAAGGTGATGCAAAGGTCAAGAAAGTGAAGCTTCAAAACTTGAAGGGACGATATGAGTTAATGAAGATGAAGATCGATGATAAAGTTGCAGATCACTAATTCAGGATGGTAACACTTACTAATGAAATGAAACACTGTGGAGAAGAAATGTCAGAAGTAGAAATAATGGAGAAAGTGTTGCATACTTTAACATCTCAATTTGATCACAAAGTTGTGACAATTGAGAAAACAATGGATCTGACGTAAATCAAGATTTAAGATCTCTTAAGTACTTCCCTGAAGAAAAGATCTCCAAAGTACTCTTGAAACACAGGAATTGAAGCATGCCAGAAAATGTAAAGCTCGAGTAAGTAACCAAATATGATAGTTTGAACTTATATCTGTTTACCGGTGTTTTTGGTAAACTACAGGTTAGTTCTGATTATTACAAGCGCGACCGAACTAGAAATCTCAGGACATGTTGTGCAAATGTTTTGATCGAATAGAAAGGTTTTGAAAAGAAAAGGCCACAAAATGCACTCAGGTTACTTAAAGAGCGATACGGGTTTTGAAGTAAAAAGGGCACTGTCTCTCGACAGGTTTGAGTGTTGTAAAATTTAATAAATGATTTGTGACACATTTTCCGACTTGGAAACACTTATTTATACTAGAATAACTAACTGGCGAACTACTAATCCCATGATCATCACTTTTTCCATCTTGGACAACCGCTTGTCTCACGTTCCCAATAAGGAAACCACCTTTGCACTTGAAATCCTGTCTTTTCCGCCTTGAATGCTCTACTTCGACGAGATCCTGCTTTCAGCTTTGTTCTGTCGAACTTCTGAATATGCGCATCAGGCTTGCCATCTTGTCGAAACCCCCCAATATAAATGAGAAAGTCTTCGATTCCTGCAAAGTAGAAGGTCAACCCAATGTTAGACCATATTAAATGACCATGTAGAAATTACAAGCTAACAATGAGTAAATTCAAATTTTTATAAAATATGACTAATATTTGTTTTAATGAAAATGAATTTGTAATATATAATTAAATTGTTTTCTCTTTTGAGCAAAACTATGGTATTATATCTTATAGTTACAAGCATTTTATATATTTCGTTAACATAACAATTTAATTAATATTCAATACAATAATAGTACAATAATATATACGGAAAATTATATTTTCATTGTGCGTAAGGATAAACTATATATAAAAAATATGAAACATTTATTGAGATTTTTTTTAAAAAAAAAATATGTCATTCAAAAGCCTATGAGTTTTTTTTTTAATGTCAAAATATATTATATATATAAGGGGATTAAATCCCAAGTATTACACCAAAAAGAGAAAATAAAAAACACCAAAAACCCCTAAAGAAAAACCACTAGCACCCTGAAAGAACTCCTCCAAGAACCAACACCGTCAATAGTGATTAATTAGGCACTCGATAGAGATTTTGCTTCAATTGTTCAGCTTCGACGACCACTCAAGTTCCGGTCTATCAGAGGAGACATCACAACAGCCTAGTAGTACGTGCATCACAATGTTGCTCCCGACCTCGAATCAATAGCGATCGGCCCACAAGACTCCCGACACAAGACAAAAAGGCACCCCTCAACTCACGAACCACCAAAGCAGACACTCTAACCTGTCCAAAAACTCGACCCACCAAAAACCCGATGCCAAAATCTAAAGACAGAGAAAAAGCGGAATAGTAGCGCAAAGCGAACTAGCTCGAACCAAATCAAAACAAACCAGCAAATTAACCTGCATCACTACCACCTGAAAAGACCGTCAAGAAGACTTAAGGTGCAACAAACGACTACTCTGTCAACACGAAGCATCTACACACCTAGCTCTTTTGGAGCAACAACAGCCATGCAACCAAATCATAATCCAAGAGCAAGAGGCCTCTAGCGGCAAGGCTCCGAAGGAACAAAACGAAAACACCTACAAAACACAGCCCCATCAACACACTGAAACCGACCTTGCGAAGTAAGAGAACCACCAAAAGGCTTAATTTGTTTTACGGACATGATATATAATTAATTTTTTGTGTTGCTAGTTTAGCGGTGAGAGCTTAACTTTGTAATGTAACCTCTAGGAAGAGGGTTCAAATTCTATACCGCCCAATTGGTCAAAACTAACCTCCGTAAGTGTGAAGATATCACAATTGCTAGAACCACCCCATTTCAGGCCAGACTAAAGTCATCCCCGTTTTGTAAGGAAAAAGGACCAAAGATGGTAAACACCACCACCAACAACATCAACAAAAATACCAACTAAAGATCGCCAAAAGGACTAAAGTTATCGCATTGTCGTGTTTGAAACTCCCAAGGCCTTGATCTTGGAATATAATATTGGTATCGACTTCAGGTGGTGATCAAAAGGAAAAAATGCAGAGAATGCTGCAAACTATTTTTATGATACTTATTTGGTACTTCGTCGATTCAATTTGATGATATGTGAAATTCAATATGAAAAACTATATTTTTGAATAGTACATAACCGTTGTGTTGGGAGGATCCATTTAAAATTGAGCGTGTGACGAAATTCACAACATGAATTAATAAAAATTGGACATATCACCCAATACTTTTCTTTTGCCTTTTATCATATGAAATTTTGTTTATAGAATAAACTGTAAATGAGAATAGAAGGGTGGAAGAAAGTACAGTAGAAAGTTTCAAGAAAAAGAAGAAGAAAGAAAAATTGAACAAACATGCAACATGTGATGTAGAAAGAATAATTGAGATCGACGGTCGATCCGTGTACTTGGTATAAGATGTCTTTGTATTTAGGGTTTGTCATAAGAATATATAACCAACATTTTGGGCTTTTTACTACACCCTGATAAATTTCAGAGGCCCAATTTAAAATCGCAAATAATTTTGAAATTTGCTATTCACGCACTTAAGATGGCTGAAAAACACTAGTAATTGATGAAAATGCCCTTCGGCAGTTAGCTTCCGCCGGATTGGAAATCTTTGATAGTTAACTGCTGTCGGTTCCTTTTTTTCCTCGGTAGTTAACTTCCGATGCGCCCTGAAGTTCCGAATTGGCAGAACGTGCTAATGCAAAACCTGTTATATGTGTTTTTACACATTGTTCCAAAACCAAATCATAAAATAAATAAACGGAAATTACCAATATCAGTTAAATTGGAAATATGACATGAAAACCAAAAAAATATCATAGAAATATGTCTTAGAAATACAAGAAACTAATGTCATGAAAATTTATAAGAAACCAACAAATGTCACAAAAACTAAAAAATAGTCATTAGCGTGAGGCCTAACATTAGTCCTAAACATCAACCCCTCCCTCCTACTCGTCCTGCTGCTGCTCATGCTCGGCATGTTGCTGCCTCCTCGGCCTCCAAGCTCGCCTCCTGGTCAATATCGGTGCTATCTGCTCCCTAACATGGCGCATGGCCGCAAACCATTGCTCATGACTCATAACCTTCTGACTGAACTGCTCATCAACATAGGTATCAGGGGAGCCTCTCGCCTGGTATAATTACGCTATGGTCGTCGGATAAATCAATTCAATTTGTTTGTTGCTTTTATCACCAAACAACAAGCATCCAACCAAGTACAGGAGGTAACACTTCACATAAGCATTCCTAACCCTTCCTAGCTTCTGTACCTCCTTTGGAGTCTGTGCATCCGACAATCTGATAGCATCATTGAGGTAGTCCTCATAATACTTCCTTAGCTCCTTATAATTAATGTAAGCACCATACTCATCTTTGCAATTTTCCACTACATCAGCTCCACTCCATCAACCCGAGACACCTTCTTTGGATGGCTCAACATGATCCCTTCAAAGGGAATATGCAACAGACAGGCGACATCATCCAAACACGTATTTAAAACAACATAAGCATTGTAAACATTAAAATAAAACAAAATTAACCATTTAAATTTATCTTACGTGCGCCATTTTAAATTTAACTTAAGTGCATCAATTTAAATTTAACTTACGTACGCCAATTTAAATTTAACTTACGTGCACCAATTTAAATTTATCTTACGCGCGCCAATTTAAATTTAACTTACGCATGTATTTCTAATTTTAGACATAACACATTTAAAACTTAAAAAAAATAAAGACATAACACATTTTAAAAAAAAATAAAACATTTAAATTGGCACACACATGTAATTTAATTTTATATTACGTGCGTGTAATTAAAATTAAATTCTGCGCCCCATTTTAAATTTTAATTACACGCGCCAATGTAAAACAAAAAAGAAATATAATATGTTGATATAATATTAAATAATTATTGCATATAATAATTTTAGACAATTAAAATACACACTTACATTATTTGAATTATTCCAGAGCCGCACTGCAACATGGACGTCGGCATAAGTGGCCACCAGAGATGTATGAAGAGGTCTTTCAGGAAAGGGAGGTTGATCAGGTAACGTCGTTGGGGCTGTCTGAGTTGCAATATCATCCTCGTATAATAAAGGAACAACATCCTCCGGAATATGCTGCTGATCATAACCACCATCAGCGGCATCATGTATCTATTCCTGATAATTAACATACTCCACCTGCGTCGGGTCAACCACTTGCGACTGACTAGGCTGTGTAGCCTGCAAACTCTCTGCACCATCCCCCATCCGACCTTTACCTCTTCCTCTATTAGGGATATGCGTGTTTTGCCTTGCCCGCTGTCATCGCGATTTCGGGTGTCAAGTCATTAATTAGGCTTGAACCTTTCAATCATTGATGTCTCTTTTTTTTTTGGGGAAGGGTAAAATTGAGAAAACCCTTAGAAATTCTAAGTTCGGGGCAATTTTCGCTACGGGAAGGTGTTAGG
>Ga0099826_10002654_pt1 | contig 11673 bp, 7 predicted proteins | sample Mtrugardesep15_FD_76830 | JGI IMG/M metagenome (GOLD analysis project Ga0099826, IMG submission 76830) | Root nodule microbial communities of legume samples collected from California, USA - M. trunc garden sep15 | ecosystem: Host-associated > Plants > Roots > Nodule | place: USA: California...
ATATTGATTAAAATATGTTTCATTTTATTATTGAATTATTTTTTGCAGGTCACCTTTGCCCCCACATACCGCCAGCTGTCCTTCTTTTATTCTTGTGCACAAATTTGTGCATGGTGCACAAATCGTACAATTTGTGCATTCTAAATGCAACCATATATGCTAGTCTAAGGCCATATAATGACTTATTCAGCTTGCATACTAAGCCATGTGCCTCAGTTTAAAACCCAAAGGTAGATCCCAATAAATTTCCTCAAAGAGATCCCCAATGAGGAAAGAATTGTTATCATCAAGTTGTAACAAATGACATTGTTTTGCAGCAAAACTTTTGCTGAAACAATATCCAATAACACTGAGAGTATTGAGCTTGGACACCGAAGCGAAAGTATCAGATCAATCTATCCCAGCTTGTTGTGTATAACCTTTTGCAACCAAACGTGCCTTGAGACGACCCACTGGCTAATCAAGTTTATGCTTAACCTCATACATCTATCTACAACCAATACATTTGGAGAAACCTTTGTATTATGATCTAATGATTTATATCAGAATGAGTTCTAGTATGTTGTTTATGTAATTTCTATTCTTAATGCTTCTTATCATTTGGCCGCTCTTAAATTGATTTACAATTCAAAATTTGAAACGAGAGTGGAATTTTCGAATTCTTGTGATTAAATATTATTGCCTTCATAGTCTAATAAATCCCTACTTAATCTTAATTTTATATCCAGTAGTAGATTAAGGGTTGTCTTAAGGTTAAAGGTTTAATCACAAAGAGATTAGGATAGGATTATACATTTGTTGTAAATTGGTAACGACATAAGAATTAATTCAGTGTGTAGAGTCCGATTAATAGTACAAAGTTTCCAAGTTATATTCATCTCTGGCATTTTTATTCTAAATAATTTACAATCAAACTTTAGTTGCTAAAAAAATTGCTTTCATAATCAAATCAAAACTTTTGTTCAATTAAGTTACAAATAAGGTTCGACAATAAACATGATCCTTGAGTTCAGCACTCAATCTTACCGATTCAACCAAATTACTACTTACACGATTATGTACAGATTCAACCGAATTATGTGGATCCGTATACAAATCGCGGATCCATATGATTTTAATTTTTTTTGTGGTGTCCGGGATTTGAACCTCAGACCTTACATATATTATGCATTATCCCTACCAACTAAGCTAAACTCACGGGGATATATATAATTTTAATCTGACCAAAGAGAATGTGATGCTAAAATTATTGTTTTTTGTTATATGAAACCAATTGAAAACTCATATTTTTTATACATAAAAACGACATTACAAACCATTAAGATGGCCTCAAAGAAAATTCCTATTGACAACATAATACACTCTATAATTAACATCATAGCACACTAATTTGTGACATAATACACTCTCTATTTAACATCATAGTCATCCTTAGCTCCCTTGTGTTCAATAACAGCTTCAAAACCACAACCTTAATTCTGTTTAGCCTGCTTTCACAGAATTAACAGAAAACATGTTAATTAATTGTATCCCTCACAAATTGTTGTTTCAAAGAATAAAACAAGTTTGGAAGGAAATGAGAATGTACCTGTGAATAGATGAAGGTGCCAAGAATTGCAATGGCAGCTCCAAGTGCATTGATGGGTTGAAGTGGTGTGTGAAAGATAATGATGGAAGAGACTATTACAGAAATTCTTTTCATTGTATTTCCTATACTAAATGTTAAGGGAGATATCTGATCAAGAGACATGTATGACACTTGATTATATAAATGGTAGAACACACTTTGTGCAACTACCCACCTGTAAACATAAAAAAATTATTATTAATTAAAGCGTTTCCGAAGAAATTTGAACTAGTATATCATTTTACAAAATCAAACTTTTATCACTGAGCTGACACATAAATTCGTAGAGTTTCGCGCTTACCAGACAAAATTGGGACCGATTTGAGACACGGCTGTTTGCCAACCAGCAGCCCAAACTTTAGGACCCTCCACAGCAATAGCAAAAGGTGTGAGAATTAATAGAGACAATATTGAAAGACAAGCATAATAGTTCATTCCACTAACACTCATCCCATTCATTCCTTTTTTTGAGAATATATTCCTGAATACAAATGCCAAATTTGAGACCATAGCTCCCATAAATCCTGAAACAAGAATTGATTCATTTAGAGTATTGATATTGTACTTTATATTTATGTGAATAATTGTTTGTGATCTTATTCTTACCGATCATATTGAAATTGAGTTCTGTCACAGCAGCTAGTGCACAACCACCAATTATTGGCAACAATGAGAGGTAAACGGGCATAGGGAATGCTTCTCCAAGCAAGAATCTTGATACTAGCACACTGAAAGCTGGTTCTCCACTCTTGATGATGTGAGTGAATGAAACTGCTACTTTTGACATACTCACTGTTGCAGCAACATGCCCAATTGTGTGTGCCACAGCTACCTAATTAACCAAATTTGAAATTTCATAATTAAATACTGAAAAATCATGCTGAACTTAACTCTAATATTTACTTCTTCAAACTAGACATAGACACTAGATTGACACATGTGGATTTTAGTAATAGTTTAAGAAACGAAAGTAACTGAATGTAACTACGTATGTCGTGTTGGACACTGACATTTCACATCAAAGTCGATGCATGAAGTTACATTCAAATATTTCATTTTTCTCAAATTATTAACGGTATCAATGTGTCAGTGTTTGATGTATGTGTCGGTGTTTCAGGAGCTGACATCTCTCAGACATCGGACCGTCTTCAATCTAAAGTATTGGTGCTAGTAAAAAGTGAAAATAATTAGAATGAAAAGGAAATGTGGTGATTTTTCTTACAGGAAAAAGAGCTTTTAAGAAATCCAAATCAACTTTTGGGGCATCAGCAACCCTAGTGGCCCATGAGATTAACATCATGAGAGAACCAGCAGCTAAGGACAAAGTGGAAGTAAGCCAAGGGTAAGGAAAAGCATTCAAAACTTTCTTGTTGTATATGTTGAAAACAACATTCAAAGCCCACCAAGTAGCAAAATACAATCCAATCTTAAGCTTTTGAGCTGCTTCTTCACTAGGAAGTTCAATGTTAATCTCTAGTGGCCTTGATCTATCAGCCTCATAAGCTTGACACTCTTTCACATTCTTTCTTTTTGGTTTTGTTAGCAATGCAAAATTCTCATTAAATGAAAGGTAGAGAAGTTTCTTGGAAGAGAGTAAAGGGAGACCAATGTTTTGTTCAACATTTTGAATGGTTGGTAGAATTGAAAATTGAGACCTTGGAAGTGGAAACTTTGTGCTTGTGAAATTAGAGCTGGTGAGTGATGATGTACTTGTGCACTTGATTGAAGAGATCATGGTTCTTGATTTGTTTGAATGTTGTGTAGTGTGACAAAATAAATGAATGAACAATATGTTGGTAAAATTGATGTGTTTGGTCTTTGTGTTTTGTACTAAGTTGTTGATGGAATGGTTTGAACCTTAGGACATTATATATAGGTGGAATGTGGATTCACATGTTTTGTCGCAACTCACAACTAACCGCATAGGAGAACTAAAAATCTTATTGCTACAAGACAATTTTTCTCAACTATTATGCCAAATTGAATTTTCAACATGACAATTAATCGCCCATCAATTCTTGCTCTTGATAACTTTTTTTTTTTTTTGACAGATCTTGCTCTTGATAACTTGTTAACGAAATTTGGTTGATTTATCGTGTGCCCTAGTTTATATTTTTGCTTGGCTTAGGATAGAAAGTAAAAATTAATAAATAAATAAAAGAGAGTGAAAAAGAATTAGGAGAGGATGAACTCTATCTCAAATTTGGGATTTGAAGAAAAATAAGACAACATTAACAACTTTTTACCTGTGAAATGTGTCACATAATATTGTTAACAACCAATTTAGGGATGTTGGAGAAAATATATAGGCTGCATTATAGTACAATGTTGCAAAAATAAACAACCAAAAGCAGCAATTAATCTTCGTCAGAAAATGCAGGACATGTAAGGTGATTTCTCTCTTTCGATCCAATTATTTTTATACACGTGAATTAGGAACTAAACTCTGACCACATGTTTAAGGAGCCAAAATCTATTACAGCTTGGATTTTTTTTTTCTTTTTTTACAATTGGAAAAATCCATCGTTGGTATTTTAGCCTATTTTTTATTACACGTTATAGTAGTTTAATAATTATCATTAGTTTGTCTAAAGAATTCATTAGTTTTGTATACATCGAATTTTAACGGCAGAAAATAAATGACTCATTTTGTGTTTTCTTCTTTTGCTTTTTTAATATATCTTGGACCCCACAAAAATTGTCTCTTCCTGCATGATTGGAATACGTACACCAATAATAATTCTGCACAACATGCAACTACCGCTCATTCTACACCGCTAATTAATCTTCTTGCATGTAGACGACAAACCTCAATAGTACACCATGATTGGAATGCGTACACCAATGACTGAGGAATGGAAGAAAAATCTCAACGATCGAGAAAGACATAGACACCACCTGTTGGTGTTTTCACATTACAACTTATACTACATGTTGAGCACATGGACCATCGATTATCATTCCCGATGTTAAATAAATTCACTCCAAATTTTTCTCGTGCTACAATTCTCCTTTGATTCTCCATTAGTCCATATGATTTATATGAATATAAGCATGAACTAGTTTATGTGTTTCATGGAAGATCGGTATTTAAAAATCATTCAAAATTCTAACATTGATCAATGATATCTCTAAGAAAGTAGAAGTTACACTTTTCATTTGTTTACACGACTGAAACAATGATTTGATTTATGTCGGTTCAACAAAAGAAAAAGAAGAGAAAAAGAAGTATGTGTGGTTAGTTTCAATCCATACATGCTAAATTTGAAAGATAACATTATTGTCTTTAAAGTTTCAAACTATTTTTCAAGTATGGTTCCACAATAGACCACTTATCAAAGTACTTCATCATAAAATTTGCTTGAATTTTAACATGGGGAATGGATTTTTTAATTTATTTATATGATGTTTTATTTACTATAAGAAATTTTGTTTTATGTAAACAAATGTTGAACAAATAAAAATATAGTCTAATCAAAATTCATAATGAAATTATTGTATTAAGATATTTTCGTGATAAAGTTCAATTAACTCGTCTAATCACAACTTTTGCAATTTGGAAGCAAGTTGGAAATTGGAAATGCACAAGGACATTGAGTTTGGTTTGTGAACTCATTCTGACCGTTCAGAACAACGAGTGGACCTTCATGCATGGTTTGGGAAGATTCACATCGGTACAAGTATATATAACTGTCCCCCATGAGCATGGCACTTGAATGGCATTTCACTATCGAAGAGGTTCTCCTTTTTAATATTGGACCAATAGATTCGACAATTTATTACTAACATCTTAATTACCGTATTAATCTAATCTAATAAAGTGGACCAATAGTTCATCTTTTATAAAATCTAATTTTTTGGTTCCTCTATTTTCATATTTGTTGTAATTTTGATCTCAACAATTTTTTTTGCCCTAAATATGGTCACCTTTGGCACAAAAAATATGTATTTTGATCTCAACAGTGATAGTTTGTTTTTAGATTGAACAATGAAACAATAAATCACATTTTTGGAGTAAAAAATCATTACTTTAGGGGAAAAACATGGGTTAAGACCATGATTGTAACAAATGTGAAAATAGAGGAGCTAAAAAGTTCGATTTTAAAAAAAGACAATTGTTTTCATAAGTTTTAAAACTCGGAACATGAGTCTTAAACTAATGTTCTGAGTTTAAAAATTAAAAGATTGGTCAACTATGTTATAATAATTATTGTGCAAGAAATCCACAAATATTTATATATTACTAAATAGTTCTAGAAAAATTTATCATAGCACAAAGGATATCATTAAAAATGTATTATCGTCATCCCTAAATATAAAATTCTTTTGATAAATTTCAATATTAAAATATGTACTACATCTGTCACTTGAACTCCACAATTCAGAGTTCTAGCAACACCACTGGTTGCACTTGCCTGATTTTAGCATCGTTTATAATTCCTATGTCCATTTTTTTAAGTAATTTTTCCTTCCCTAATATTATTTTTCCCATAATACCCCCATTAAATTATTATTTGACTTTTCAATACCACTTCATTTAATTACTAGTAGATATAGTTGAATGATGGAGAGGTCACTAAGGGTATTTTTGTAAATGTTTATATTCTTTTTCTTAAAGAAAAAATTAATTGACTTTAACTAATTTCTTTAATATGTGTAATGTCAATTAATTTCCTTATAATAAAGAATGCGTGGAGCGTATAGGTGTGTTTTCGATTGTATATCTGATGTATATTTTTTGATTTCAAATTATATAATTCGAATGCGGTGAAATTGGAAAAACAAAGGACGCATAAGAGGCTTGGAGAATGGAAAAAGAAAAATACTCAAGAACTAGGTGTTAGACTTGTCAAATTACCAAAGGCTCAAAGGGGATATCAAGCAAGCCTTTAGCCTAAAAACAACTCATTAAGATGTGATCAATATCTTTCCCCCCTTATCTTTACCCTTATGAGGATTTATTTTTCCACCCCCCATCTTTTTCTTGTGCCCTTCAAACTTTCAATTTTAACCTCATTTAGATTATATAATCCGGAAAGAAAAAAAAAAACCACTCTTTGTATTATATAGTTTGAAACATGCATAGATGAGGGTGATAATCATTGGGATACTAACATGTGGCCAAGTGTAGCAAGGAGGTCCTGTCTGACAGGGTTTGGAGTGGATCATTGTTGAGACTTAGGGAGGAATGATGTATCGCCGAATGAGGAGGTGGGTGCTATGGTGGGAATTCTACCCCGTAGAGTTTATGTTTTATTTGATTTTGATATTTTATTTGAAATATGTTGTATGATTTGGATATGCTATTCTGAATATTTTGTATGATATGGATATAAATTTATGCATGGACAATTATGATTATAATGTGTTATGCTATCATTATATGGTATGATGTGGTATGCTTCGATGTGTGTTGCAACTTGGTGTATGTGTTGACACATTTTGAATTATATAATCTAAACTTATATTTTACGCATTCGGATTATATAATCTAAAATGTGTCAACATACGGACTACAAGTGTTCTTAAAACTGGTCTGATGGGGGTTCAACATGGTTTAAAATATATAATCCGAACTGTTAATATATATCTTATGGATTATAGTTTCAAACTATTTTGACACAAGAATTACGGGAACCAACATAATTTTGAGGTGTTTTATGAGTTTTTAGAGGATTTCGATTATATCATCCGAACAAAAATAAAATAGAAATTTTGAAGGACGCGCGCAAAGGTAAGAGGTAGGAAAATAAAATTTCTATCCTTAAAGCAGAGACAAAAAAAGGATCCGTCAACATACAAACTTCTCTTTTCAAGGATGCTATTATTCACAATTCTTCACTACTTAGATCATGTTTGGATTGACTTGTTTTTTGAGCTTATGCAAAACAATTTAGACAAATAAATAAGTTTTTATGTATTTATAAATTTGTCAACGTAGTTTATGAAAAAAAATAGCTTATGAAGATACATATTTTCTTAATGAAAACTTATGAATTATCATAAAAATTGATTTATTTGCATAATCTAATTTTCACAAACTCAAAAATAAACCAATCCCAATGGACCCATAATATTAGAGACATACACAGTGGAGACATGAACGTTGATACTCGCCCCTCCCCTAAATTTACTTTACTAAATTGAAAGTCTTTGAGAAGAATTTGAAAGTTGTCCTCTAATTCCTTGATGCGCATGAGTCTCCATGAGAAATGCTATAAGCGTTAAAGTGGAAGATGAAGGGACAAAATTAGTTAAAATCTTACAATTTCAAAGATTATTTTAATATATTCATAATAGGGACAAAATTTATATAATCATACAATGTTAATGACTAATTTGGGTATTTACCCTATATCATTCCTTTTCAAAGCATGTTGGATATTATTAAATGTGAAAATTTTTGCTAAGTTGGAGTTCAAACTTTGCCTCGCCTCGATGTGAGAGTCAAACTTCTTTTGTTAGATTCCATTTCAACCATCCCCGTGAGTTGAACTCAGTTGGTAAGAACAGTGTACAATATATGCAAGGTCCGGGGTTCGAGTTTTGGACAGAAAAAAAAATCTCATTTCAACCTAAATTTTGAAGAACTCTTATTATACCAATTAGGTTGGCCAATAAAATAAGCACTCATGTGGTTATGCATTTGTTTTGTTAGTTGTGAGACAATCCGATCCATGAGTTGTGCCTTTAGTCAATAGGACAATTTCAAATGAGTTGTGACTTGTTAGTTATGCCTTTAGCCAACTAGAACTTTTACCCGTGCTACCGCCTGGGTCATAAACAATAGAGAAACTAATATATTGCAATATGATCCATTACATAGAGAATAAAACAATTTGAATCGAACTATCTTTTAGAACATACAACAGTTGTTCAAACATTTTGAAATATCTCTTTATAAATGACATTTGAAGTGGTGTTGATACAATCCCCATTGGTTCTGCTTGAAATTTAAATTAAGCTAGGACCACAACATACGGTTAGTATCAAGAAAAAAACATAGAAACAGTAACACTTTCAATGATTAGATTATTGTTTGTGTTATCTTGCGCTGTAGATTTGTCTATTCCATGTAGCAGTAGCATGAGTAAAAAGGGAAAATACTTATGTAGTTGCCAAGTTATAATATATTATGAATGAAAGGTGAAGATAATGTTGCTGATAAAGAATACAAAATTCGTGAAAAGAATTGACTATCAAACAGTTATTATTTGTCTCAAAATGAAAAATATTTAGTTAGGAACTATGAGCATATTCATATATTAGCTATTTCACAAAATATTTATCCAATTGCATAGCTTAAAAAAAAAAAAACATAATATGCTTGACTCTTAATAATTTCGATAGACCAATTATTACAACCAAACATCACAAAAGTTGGAAGTCCTAAAAAAATACACCATTACAATTTACATCACATGACAGTTGACAGAATTTGAAGAAAAGATAACTCAACACATAATGCAATACATAGTTGAATTCTTTTTAACACACACTATCTTCGCATGTTTGGTATAAAAGCTTCCCCATTTTCAATGTTGAGCATGCTGACAGATCGCACATTCTCAGCTGACCATTTTGTTCTAGATTTGTAACTTGGAGTGTCTTCAATACCAGTTAAACTAATGCTAGCCTTTGTCATTTGAATCACTACATTCTATGCCTTTCTGAACATAGCATGGTGAGAATATTTTTGTTAAAAGTTCCTGAACATTGGAATCACTACAAATCTCACACATAAAGTGATGTTATTGCTTGCCACAATCACACTTATTCGAGCACCCTATATGCTTCAAACTCGTACATAAAAGAAGAAGAATGTGTTCCGATTGAGGCAAAGAGAACTATATATAAGTGTACAATTATGTGGAAAGTGAAGAATATAATGTAATCATCCAGTCATTGGAATAGGAATTGGAAGAATAATATGAATTGAATTCTAAGTTCATTGGAAGTGGAAGACTAATAGAAATTTAACAGACCAGGCAGACAGGAATTTCCCTACAACAAAATTACACATTTTTAAACCATAATATTTAGATCAAGACACATTAATGAAAAGAATGAGTTTAAAAAAGCACTTACGTTGGTAGGATCAAATTCAACCTGATATGTTCTGAATCTAAGTTTGAGTGAGTTGATGAAGATGTCTCTAGCGGAAGTGGCAGTGGCTTGAATGGGTGCTAATCACAATTTACATGGATTAGCATGCATTGATCTTCATATACTATATTCATCAGAGACCTGATATTCAATCACAATTTACATGGGTGAATGCAAAATGGTTATTGGTTGCTGCCATTCTTTCATAGCATGCAAAACAAAGAGAGACATTTTGAGTTAGATTGATCTCATCATATACATAATATATATCAAACCAGAATGTTTAAACCGTACAAACCTCTTAACCACTAATCGACAGAGCCATGTTGACCCCAAAATTATCCATTTGCTGAAACGTAATTGTTGGTTGTGACAGGAAATTCACAAATTCAACCGATATATACGATGGTATGAATATAATCTGATACAAATGAAATACGATGTTAGTAAGAAGGATATTTATAGGAGTTATTTTAAATGATTATGGACCTCAAACAAAAGAATTACTAACCAAAAATATATTTCAAAATTTCAAACTAAAAGAAAATGATAAATATATGCATAAAGGGGCTGATAAATATAAATAGCGTGAAGGAGATAAAAGACATACTCCAGAATGTTATGATTGTACATATCTTCATCTTCCTCTTGTTCGGATTCGTCATTATCACTCTCAATCTCACGGTTCTTGCAGTAGCTTTCGAAAGGTGGCAAAATAAGACATTAAACGGTTGGGAGGGAAGCAACGAAGCTCTAGCCAAGACGATGACAAACACGGTCTTCTTTTTAAAAGAATTCATGGATAATGCTCCATCAAGCTTGCCCAATTACCATAAATAAACTCCAGACATCTTTGCAAATTTAGTGAAAGAAAAAAAAACTGATTGAAATTAGACAGTAAATTCAATTTATATAATAGTAGTTTCTCAACCAAATCTTTACATTTCAAACTTCATATTTGAAACAATCTCTTGGATAGAAAGACGTATGCAGGCATAAGACAATAATCAATAACCACATGAAAGCATTATTCAGAGCACATAATAAATCAAATATAGGTTCTAAAAGTGGCTTAAGATAAATCATATAAAAGGAGAGTTCCAAATCATTGTTTGGTACTAATTTTCGTTCAAATCACTACTGATTGGCAATATGGTTACAAAAGCAAAGTAGCACCAAGCACCATCAATCTCAAAATCATCTTAGAGGTGGAAAGTGATTAGACTCAAAACACAATTCAATTCATAGAAAGGGAAAAACCTATTACCTTGAGAGAAACTTTCCAAAATCAGCAAATCTGAACAGCGATGGAAGGGAGCATTGATCATAATGGATGTTTGAGATTCAGCAACGGGATAAGCTTTGTTGATGAAGGGAGAAGGCAACGACGGGAGCTTCCAGTTGAAGTTGCAAATTTCGATGGTTTCTTTCTCTTTACCTGGAGTGGCAGGTTTCTGGTGGAAAATTTGTGCGGTTCTTTTTGTTTGTCTGGCTGATACGATGCCGCAGACGGTGACAGGGAAGTCGACAACGGCGAAGGTGATGTTGGAATCGAGAGCATTGGTGAAGGGGAGTGACAGGAGAAAAAAAAATGGCGAAAGTGGAAAAGACATGGGAGAAATTGAAATTTTCTTCATGTTTGGTTATGGTTCATTGGGTATGGAGAGCGACTGAGAGAGAGAATAGCAAAAGGTTGAACATGAATCTAGACAAAGTGGCATAGATCAGTTGGAATAAGAGAATGAATTGAAAATGAATACTTTGGAAAATGATACACTTTGAATTTGAATTATGCATTGGTATAACACAAAAGCTTGGGAAACAACAACAACATTTAATGTACTCATGAAAGTTGGAAAACTATAGCCAAGAACATTTAATGGGGAAAATGAAAGTTTGAAGTCAAATTAGATCAAAGGATGAGATGAATGCCTATCCAA
>Ga0099826_10002655_pt1 | contig 11671 bp, 8 predicted proteins | sample Mtrugardesep15_FD_76830 | JGI IMG/M metagenome (GOLD analysis project Ga0099826, IMG submission 76830) | Root nodule microbial communities of legume samples collected from California, USA - M. trunc garden sep15 | ecosystem: Host-associated > Plants > Roots > Nodule | place: USA: California...
AGAAAGAAGCCGAACACTTCGTAAGTTCTATAACAACAATGGTATTGCAACGGCCAATGCAACTTATTCACTTAACGAGAGACATTCTTTTATGGTCAATAACACGTTTAATACGTTCGATCGTAAAGAAAGTGACGAATTGGTTCCAGAATCTTTGGTTTATAAACAGCCTAAAAAAACACAAAAAAATGTTTTAGGGTTGGGGTATAAATTAGATTATAATGATAAATGGAGCACTTCTGTATTCTTAAAAGATTATTCATTAAAAACTACCTATTCAAGAAGTTATAATCCGTCTGGAAACGCTGGAGATATTTCCTATCAGAAATATGTAGACCATACTTCTACAACGGGTTACGGTGCAGCTACGAGTTATTACTTGAGACGTAATCTGCAGATAAAGGCTTCTTATGAAAAGACTTATAGATTGCCAACTCCAGAGGAAATATTTGGTAATGTAAATGATAATTTAGAAGGAAACCTTTCTTTAAAACCAGAATCTAGTAACAACTACAATATTGGAGCAAGTTATCAGACGAGTTTCCACGAAAAAAATGCTTTATCATTTGATGTGAATCTTTTGCATAGAAATTCAGTCGATTTTATTCGTCCGACATTGAATAATAATCAGACGATGACTACCAATGTAAATCAGGGAAAAGTGACCAATTATGGTATCGATGGTGAGATTAGATACTCGTATGGGAGTCGTTTTACGGCTGGTTTCAACGCAACGTACCAGAATATTAGAAACAAAACAATGTACGAGCCAAATCAAAATTATGTGTCTCCTTTTTATAATGACCGAATTCCAAACATGCCATACCTTTTTGGAAATGCAGATGCGACAATGTTCTTTAATAATGTTTGGAAAAAAGGAAATAATCTGTCTGTTGGCTATAATCTGCTTTATGTCCATACGTATTATTTGTCTTGGCCAAGTATGGGAAGCAAGGACAGTAAATTGGAGATTCCGCAACAGTTTAGCCACGATTTAAACGCTGTTTATACCATGGCTAATGGGAAATACAATATTGCTTTTGAATGCAAAAACTTTCTTGACAACAAGCTTTATGACAATTTCTCATTACAAAAGCCAAGTAGAGCTTTTTACATAAAGTTGAGATATTATTTCAGCAAATCAAATAATTAAATTTTTAATACAAACACCATAATACAATGAAAAAAAGTACAACATTAGCTTTATTATCAGCGGTTTTAGCCTTTACAGCTTTTTCTTGCAGCAGTGATTCAGATAAATCAGGAGGAGAAACTGGCGGCGGAACTGATACAGGAAAAACGAAATATATTATTACTGCAACAACTGGAGCAGCGGGAATTGCAGATTATTTATTAACTGCAGATGATGTGTCTACAGGTTCTATTACCACCACAGGAAACGGATTGGAGCAGGATGGAACATATCGTTATTACATTACAGCGCAAAATAACTTCTTTAGTTTGCTTTACGGGCAAGGAAATCCTGGAGCTGTAACAACTTATAATTTAAATGCTGAAGGAAAATTGGTTAAAAAATCTGATTTCCAAGCAGAAACAGTACATGTATTTGCTGCTGTAAACAAAGATATCTTGACTATTAAAGTTCCAAGAAGTGGTGCTTCTATCGCTTCTATGTACAAAATCGACGCTGAAAAATCGCTTATTACTGGCGAAGCACAGCAAGATACTAAAAAATTGGCTGGAAACGGAGAAAGAGCTTTCTTTACTTGGGCGACTCAGGTGGGAGATAAAGTGTATATGCCTTATATGAGTATCAAAGGAGACGGAGTAGACAATTTTGGTACTGCAAATCCAGATAGTACATGGGTTGCAGTTTACAATTACCCAGAATTGAAATTAGAAAAAGTAATCAAAGATAACCGTACCAGTTATTTAGGGGCTTATTTCACAAACGGGTTATTCCAAGACGAAAACGGAGACGCTTACGGTTTCTCTGGAGCAATTGCTACTAGCAACGCTGTGATGACTTCTACAAAACCTTCTGCGATTGTGAGAATCAAAAAAGGAACTACAGAATTTGACAAATCTTATTTCTTTAACGTTCAGGAAAAATCTGGTGGATATAAAATTTCTTCTACTACTTATATTTCGAAAGGTAAATTTTTATTGTTAATGTACGGAAATGTGGGTAAAAACAATGGTGCAGTTAAAATGGCAATCGCAGACGTTTACAACCAAACATTTACATGGGTGACTAATGCGCCTGCAACATTGACTTCTGTAACTAGCCGTTATAATATTACTTCAGAAGACGGAAATTCTGCAATTGTAGGTATCAATACTCCTGACGGAAACTGGATTTACTCAATCAACGGTACAACAGCCGTTGCGACAAAAGGTATGAAAGTTGAAGGCGGACAAATTACTGCAATCCAAAAATTAAAATACTAATATTTTTTTACCGTAAGTGCTTTTTTATGAGTACTTACGGTTTTTTTATTTATCCTATTTATCTATCCAATTATGTTTTCTTCTTCAAAACCAAATAATAAGAAAAAAAGTAAAAAGTCGCTTTTTAAGCGTATTATGGCTTGGCTGCATTTGTGGCTTGGTCTAGCATCTGGAATCATTGTGGTCATTGTCAGTCTTACAGGCTGTATTTATGTTTTTGAAAATGAAATAAAAGATTGTATTGAAGACTGGCGTTTTGTAAAACCTCAGAAAGAAGCATTTTTACTGCCTTCGCAATTAGTCTCGATTGCTGATAAAAAAATGAAAGACAAAAAAGCAACCAGCGTGACTTTTGGCGGAAAAGATGAAGCGGCTATTGTTGGTTATTTTGTGGAGAAAAAAGAAGAGAGTGAAAAGGGAGATCGTGGGGAAAAAGGAGAGCATAAAAAAGCAAGAAAAGATGTTGCTAATAATCAAAATGCAAAAGGAAAATCAGAATTAAAAGCTCAGTACAACGAAAAAGAAAAAGAAAAAGGAAAAGGAAAAGGAAAAGGAAAAGGAAAGGGCGAAAAGCGTAAAGGCGGAAGAAGGCAAGGAACTTTTATAAGTGTTTACATGAATCCGTATACGGGAGATATATTACATGTAAAAACTTTTACTAGAGGAGAATCGCCAGATTTTTTCAGATGGATTTTAAACGGACATCGTGCTTTATGGCTTCCTTATGATATTGGGAGACCCATTGTCGGAGTCGCAGTTTTAATCTTTGTTGTTTTGCTGATCTCAGGTATTGTTTTATGGTGGCCCACAAAATGGATTAAGTCTATTATTGATAAAAGTTTTAAAATTAAATGGGATGCCAGCTTTAAACGTGTCAATTATGACATGCACAATGTATTTGGTTTTTACAGCTGCATTTTTCTGTTTTTTATTGCCGTAACAGGCTTAGTTTGGAGTTTCGGATGGTGGAGCAAATCTTTATATTGGGTAACATCTGGAGGAAAACCTTTGGTTGAGAATCGTGAATCTCCAAAATCTGATACCACCCACGTAACAGCATTTAATATTACAACAGCCGATAGAGTTTTAATGAATCTAAAAAAAGAAAATCCTCAGGCAGCCGGAATTATGATCAGTATTCCTGCGAAACCTGCAGATCCGATTGGTGCTTTTGTTTATAAACAGAGACATACCTTTTATAATATGGACCGATATAGTTTTGATCAGCAGACTTTGAAAGAAATTTCGATTAAAACCCCTTTTTCAGGAAAATATATTGAAGCCAATATTCCAGACAAAATCAGACGTATGAATTATGACATTCACGTAGGAAGTGTTCTTGGACTTACAGGGAAAATTATTGCATTTTTGGCTAGTTTGATTTCTGCCAGTTTGCCTATTACAGGATTTATTATCTGGTGGGGAAAACAGAAATTTGGCAAAAAGAAACCTGCTGCAAAATCAAAAGTGGCAACTAAAGCAATTTCCGTTCCTAAAGTGAAAAATACAACAGAACAAGAAGTTGCTGTTTAAACATATTAAAATTAGTTTTTTAATTCCTTTTTGTTTTTTTTTTGATAAAAGGCAAAACTTGTAAAAGTTTTGCCTTTATTTTTTTAATTATATCCGTTTGATTTAAGCCATTCTTCGCAATCTCTAGTCCAAAATTTACTAGTATCAGCAACTCCCAATCCAAATCCGTGGCCACCTTTTTCATATACATGCATCTCGGCTGAAACGCCATTTTTCTTTAATGCCAAATAATAATTGATACTGTTTTCTGGAATTACGACTGTATCATCTGTGGCATGAATTAAGAAAGTGGGCGGGGTTTTAGAAGTTACTTTCTTTTCATTCGAAAAAGAATCTATTAACTCTTTTGAAGGATTATTTCCAAGCAAATTGGTTTGAGAGCCTTTATGCGTGATTTCGTTTTCCATTGAGATTACAGGATAAATCAAAAGAGAAAAATCAGGACGCGCACTTACTTTGTATGCCGATTCATACACCTTATCATCATAATGAGTTGAAGCAGTCGAAGCCAAATGACCTCCCGCGGAAAAACCTAAAATTCCAATTTTATTGGGATCAATATTCCATTTTGCTGCATTTTGTCTCACGTAACGAATAGCCTCCTGAGCATCTTGCAGTGGTCCAACACTTTTATTTTTCATAGTGAGATCGGTTGGCATTCTATATTTCAAAACAAAAGCGGCAATTCCAATACTATTGAACCATTCTGCCACTTTTGTTCCTTCTTTTTCAAATGCTAAATGCGTGTAACCGCCTCCCGGACAAATTACAACAGCAGTTTGATTTGGCTTTACTTCTTTCGGAATAAAAATACTCAAAGTGGGTACAGAAACTTGGCTCGTACTCTGCAATTTTCCGTCTTTTAAGATTTCTTTTTCTTTGTAATCGGTTGCTTTTATTTCATCAGGGATTTTGTTCCAAAGCGGTATAGTCTGATTTTGGGCCCTTATCGAAAATAATCCAGAAAAAAGGAGAAAACTCAAGGTAATTGTTCTTAAAGATTGTGTTTTGGTGTGTTTCACTTTAAATTGTAATTATTTGTTTTGTAAATATTTATGTTTTTGTATTTGAAAATGCAACCGATAAACAGAAGAATTTAAAAATACATAAAATTGGTTTGCTTAAGGTTGGCTTTTGGGACAATTTTACCCCAACAAAAGTATAAATTTCACCTATTGTCTTTTAACAAATATATTGTTTAATGTGTAATTTTGTATTCCTTTTTTTATATAATATGTTTATTTTAACGAACTAAATTATTTTTTTACACAATATTATTTGGATTGTACAGATTAAAAACTATATTTGTGCAATCGATTACATTGTTTTTCTTTAAAGGTGTTAATTTATTGATTATGCTATTTTTAGAAAGCAGTAAATATAGTCTTTTAAGATTGCCAAAATTATAAAACTATAATACCCACTTACTATGAATCAAACCGAAACCGTTGCAGTAAATCAGAGTCTCAAAACCACAGGGAAATACCGTTGGAGTATTTGTGCATTATTATTTTTTGCAACTACAATTAATTATTTGGACAGACAAGTACTTTCTTTAACCTGGAGTGATTTTATTGCGCCAGAGTTTCACTGGACCAATAACGATTATGGAAATATCACTGCTTTATTTTCTATTTTCTATGCAGTTTCATTATTATTTGCAGGCAGATTTGTAGATTGGTTAGATACTAAAAAAGGATTTCTTTGGGCAATTGGAATTTGGTCTGTAGGAGCTTGTCTTCATGCATTCTGCGGAATTGCAACTTCGGGAATTATTGCGGGAGAATGGTTTGTGAGTTTTCATGGTTCAAAAGAGATAATCAGTACAATAAGCGATACAGCGTTGGTAATCAATGTAAGTGTGGCTTTATTTATTTTTGCTCGTTTCGTTTTAGCAGTTGGAGAAGCAGGAAATTTCCCTGCAGCAATTAAAACAACTGCAGAATATTTTCCTAAAAAAGACAGAGCTTTTGCAACCAGTATTTTTAATGCAGGTGCTACAGTAGGAGCTTTGGCGGCTCCAGTTACAATTCCTTTTATTGCAAAATACTTCGGTTGGGAAATGTCATTTATCATTATTGGAGCTTTGGGATTTGTATGGATGGGATTCTGGATGTTTATGTACGATAAACCAGAAAGACATTCGAAAGTTACACCAGAAGAATTGGCTTATATTCAGCAAGATGATATTGAAGACAGTAAAATCGGTTTTAAACCAGAAGCTGGAGGTAAAGTGTCTTTAGCAGATTGTTTTAAATACAAACAAACTTGGGCTTTTGCATTTGGTAAATTTATGACAGATGGTGTGTGGTGGTTTTTCTTATTCTGGACTCCAGCGTATTTAAGTTCGGTTTACGGAATGGATTCAACAGAAGCGGCATTGCCATTGTTTGTGCTGTATATGATTACCTTATTGTCTATTATTGGAGGATGGCTTCCGACTTATTTCGTAGAGAAAAAAGGAATGAATCCGTATGAAGGAAGAATGAGAGCGATGTTAATTTTTGCTTTTTTCCCATTGTTAGCTTTAATAGCGCAGCCGTTAGGATATATTAGTTACTGGGTTCCAGTAATTATTATCGGAATTGCAGGTGCGGCTCACCAATCTTGGTCGGCAAACATCTTTACAACAGTAGGAGATATGTTTCCCAAAAAAGCAATCGCAACCATTACAGGAATTGGCGGTTTAGCAGGAGGAATTGGTTCTACATTGATCAATAAAGGATCTGGAGTATTGTTTGATTATGCAAAAGATACTAATATGGTTTTTATGGGGTTCAAAGGAATTGAGGCTGGATATTTTATCATCTTCTCAATTTGTGCCGTTTGCTACTTAACTGGTTGGATTGTTATGAAAACTTTGGTTCCTAAATATAGTCCAATAACAAATTTATAAAGATAAGTACACAAAATAGAAATATTTTTTTCATTTTAATTATGGTTATACCATTTAAAAAAATAATTTTGTGCAATCGATAACATTTATTTAAATTATGACAAAATATAGTTCAAGATACGCGTCAAGCCCAGAAGCTGTAAAAAAATATGATACGCAGCAATTGAGAGAAGAATTCTTAATTGATGATTTAATGCAGGAAGATGAAGTGGTTTTGGTTTATTCGCATTATGACAGATACATTGCAGGTTCTGCAGTTCCAGTAAAAGGGGATTTAGTTTTAGAAACAATCGATCCTTTAAAAGCGCCATATTTTTTGGAGCGTAGAGAATTAGGAATTATCAATGTTGGCGGAAGCGGTTCTGTGGTAGTAGAAGGAACAGCTTATGAGTTAGGTTTTAAAGATGCTATATACATCGGAGCAGGAAATAAAGAAGTAATTTTTAAAAGCGATGACAAAAACAATCCTGCGAAGTTCTATTTAAACTCTGCACCAGCGCACACTAGTTATCCAACCAAAAAAGTAAGCTTAGCTGAAGCTAATAAATTGCAGTTGGGAACAATGGAAACGGCAAATCACCGTACCGTAAACCAAATGATTATTGGTAGCGTGGTAACAACTTGCCAATTGCAGATGGGAATGACAGAATTGAAACCAGGAAGTGTTTGGAATACCATGCCAGCTCACGTACATGATCGTAGAATGGAAGTGTATTTCTATCTAGATATTCCACAAGATCAGGCAGTTTGCCACTTTATGGGACAACCGCAGGAAACACGACATATTTGGATAAACAATCATCAGGCAGTAATTTCTCCGCCTTGGTCTATTCACTCAGGTTCTGGTACTAGCAACTATACATTTATCTGGGGAATGGCCGGTGAAAACTTAGATTACGGAGATATGGATGTTTGTAAAATCACTGATTTAAGATAAAATGACAAATTTATTTGATATAAAAGGAAAAGTTGCCCTTATCACAGGAAGCACGCACGGACTGGGAATGGCAATGGCAAAAGGATTAGGTCAGGCGGGTGCTACAATTGTGGTAAACGGAAATTCTTCTCAGGAAAAAATTGATCATGCTGTAGCAGAATTAAAAGGCGAAGGAATTAATGCAGTTGGTTACAAATTTAATGTAACAGAAGAGCAAGAAGTAAAAGCTGCGGTTCAAAAAATCGAAAGTGAAGTTGGACCAATTGATATCTTGATTAATAATGCTGGAATTATTAAAAGAATTCCGTTGCTTGATATGGAAGTTTCAGATTTCAGAGAAGTAGTGGATATTGATCTTGTAAGTCCGTTTATTGTTTCTAAGCATGTAGCAAAAGGAATGATTGAAAGAAGACAAGGAAAAATCATTAACATTTGCTCTATGATGAGCGAATTAGGAAGAAATACAGTTTCTGCTTACGCTGCTGCAAAAGGAGGCTTGAAAATGCTGACGAAAAACATGGCAACAGAATGGGCAAAATACAATGTTCAGATTAACGGAATTGGTCCTGGATATTTTGCCACAGAGCAAACCAAACCTATTAGAGTTGACGGTCATCCGTTTAATGATTTTATCATTAGCAGAACTCCTGCAGCAAAATGGGGAGATCCAAGCGATTTGGCCGGAGCAGCAATATTTTTATCTTCCAAAGCAAGTGATTTTGTAAACGGTCACATTTTATATGTAGATGGTGGAATCCTTGCCACAATCGGAAAACCTTCAAACGAAGAATAATTTTCAAATTATATTTAAAAAGATATGAGCCAGACTTTCATTAACGATAATTTTTTATTAGAAAATAAATATGCTGAAGAGTTATACCACAATTATTCTAAAAATCAGCCTATTATTGACTACCACAATCACTTAAATCCGCAGTTTATTGCCGAAGATAAAATCTTTGAAAATATTACTCAAGTTTGGATCAATGGTGACCACTACAAATGGCGTGCAATGCGTACTTTGGGAATCAACGAGCAGTTTGTAACAGGAAATGGTTCAGATAAAGATAAATTCTTAAACTGGGGAAAAACTGTTCCGTACACTATGCGTAATCCGTTGTATCACTGGACGCATTTAGAATTGGCTCGTTATTTTGATATTTATGATTTATTGAATGAAAAGTCGGCTGAGAAAATTTATATCGAAACTTCTGAGAAAATAAATTCTCAGGCGTACAGCACACAAAATCTTCTTAAAAAAGTAAACGCTGAATTGGTTTGTACTACAGAAGATCCAATCGACTCTTTAGAATTTCACCAAAAATTCGCAAATAATTCGACTGGAATTAAAATGAGTACTGCTTTCAGACCTGATAAAGCCATCTTAATTGCTAATGATGGTTATAATGCATATCTGGACACATTAGGGGATGTGTCCGGTATTGCAATTAACACGTATGCTGATTTACAGTCTGCTTTACGAAAAAGAATCGAATTCTTTAATGCAAACGGATGTAAATTAAGTGATCATGGATTGAATCAAATTGATTTTGAAAACTTTACAGAAAGTGAAATCAATGCGATTTTCAAAAAGAAAAGAGAAAATGGAGAGTTGTCTCCAGAAGAAGTTTTAAAATTCCATAGTGCTATTTTAGTTTTCTTATCAGAAACCTATCATGAGTTTGGATGGGTACAGCAATTTCACTTAGGTGCATTGCGTAACAACAACGCTCGTATGCACAGAATCTTAGGCCCAGATACAGGGTGGGATTCTATTGGAGATTATCCTCAAGCACAAAAATTATCTGCTTTCTTAAATGCTTTAGACAGTAAAGATAAATTGACCAAAACGATTATCTACAACCTAAATCCTGCTGATAACGAAGTTATGGCAACGATGATTGGAAATTTCAACGACGGAAGCGTTCGCGGAAAGGTGAAATTTGGTTCAGGATGGTGGTTTTTGGATCAGAAAGATGGAATGACAAAACAATTGAATGCGCTTTCAAACATGGGCTTAATTAGCTGTTTCGTTGGAATGTTGACAGATTCAAGAAGTTTCTTATCGTTCCCAAGACACGAATATTTCAGACGTATTTTGTGTAATCTTTTGGGAGACGAAATCAAACGTGGCGAACTTCCAAACGATATGGAATGGATCGGAAAATTAGTTTCTGATATTTCATACAACAACGCTAAAGAATATTTTAAGTTTTAATTTTTCTAACCATTCAGACATTAAGAAAATTAAGTTTTTGCTCTAATAAGTAGTTACTTAAATAATAAAGATAAGTTAAGCTTAATTTTCATAATCTCTTAATGGTAAAATATAAAAAAGATAGTATGAGTAGAGTAGTTGCATTTGGAGAAATCATGTTGCGTTTATCAACAGAAAGACATTTGCGTTTTTCGCAATCTACAGCATTTGGTGCTACTTATGGTGGCGGTGAATTTAACGTATGTGTTTCTTTGGCAAATTATGGTGTAAATGCTGAATTTGTTACCAGACTGCCTGAAAATGAAATTGGTTTTTCTGCATTGAAAGAAATCAGAAAAATGAATGTTGAATCTAAAAACATTGTTTATGGAGGAGAACGTTTAGGAATTTATTTCTTAGAAACAGGTGCAGGAACGCGCGGAAGCAATGTAGTATATGATCGTGCTCACAGCGCCATGTCGACTATACAAAAAGGGCAGGTGGACTGGGAAAAGGTTTTGGAAGGTGCAGAATGGTTTCACTGGAGTGGCATTACGCCAGCAATTTCAGAAAGTGCAGGCGAAGCTTGTTTAGAAGCAATTAAAGTCGCTCACAAAAAAGGAATTAAAATTTCATGCGATTTAAACTATAGATCAAAACTTTGGCAATACGGAAAAACGCCTAGCGAGGTTATGCCAGAAATGCTGAAATATAGCAATGTGATTTTAGGAGATATTGATACAGCGTATTTCATGTTGGGAATTCCAAAAGTGAATCCGAATTATCAGGACGAAAAATCGCTTCCGGCGGTATATGATAAATTGTTCGAATTGATTCCGAGTCTGAAAGTGGCAGCAACAACACTGCGTTATTCTGTTAGCGCTTCGCATCAAAGAATTGGCGGAATTTTATATGACGGAAAAGCGATTTACAGCGCAGCAGTTAAAGAAGTTACGCCAGTTGTAGACCGCGTTGGAAGTGGAGATGCCTTTATGGGCGGATTAATCTACGGTTTGTTGGAATACAATAATAACCAAAGAGCTTTAGATTTTGCAGTTGCAGCTTGTTGTTTAAAACATACAATTGCTGGAGATTACAACTTGGTTACCTTAAAAGAAGTTGAAAATATGATTGATGGTGATGGTTCTGCATTAGTATCAAGATAAGAAATATAAAAATGGCAAAATATTCACGAATTGTAGTAGCTCAGACCATGAAAGAAAACGGGATGGTTCCGTTGTTTTTTCATTCTGATATCGAACTAAGTAAAAAAGTTTTAAAAGCGTGTTATGATGGGGGTTCCAGATTAATGGAATTTACGAGTAGAGGCGATTTTGCTCATGAAGTTTTCGGTGCTTTAAATAAATATGCTCTAGCAGAACTTCCAGGAATGATTTTAGGAGTAGGTTCTATTACAGATGCGGCTTCGGCTTCTTTGTATATGAGTTTAGGAGCAAATTTTATTGTGACTCCAGTTTTTAGAGAAGATATAGCTATAGCTTGTAATCGCAGAAAAGTGCTTTGGTCACCAGGTTGCGGTACTTTGACAGAAATAGCAAGAGCAGAAGAATTAGGCTGTGAAATTGTGAAATTATTTCCAGCTGATACTTACGGACCAGAATTTATTAAAGCCATAAAAGGTCCGTGCCCTTGGACGAATATTATGCCGACAGGAGGGGTTTATCCAACAAAAGAA
>Ga0099826_10002656_pt1 | contig 11669 bp, 6 predicted proteins | sample Mtrugardesep15_FD_76830 | JGI IMG/M metagenome (GOLD analysis project Ga0099826, IMG submission 76830) | Root nodule microbial communities of legume samples collected from California, USA - M. trunc garden sep15 | ecosystem: Host-associated > Plants > Roots > Nodule | place: USA: California...
TACAAAATTACCCTCATTAAAGAGATAATGTGAAAAGTCAATTTATTGTAATTTTAGAATTAGTAGTAGTATTAAATAAGGGTATATATGGAAGGAAAAAAAAATTAATGTGTGTTGTAATTTGAAAAAGGGGTTATATTTAAGGACAAAAAAAAATAAAAAGGGGGTTATATTAAAGGACGGTTATTATGAGAAAAGGGGACATTGATTAGAAATTAGTTTTACACTGACTTTCAATATAAATCAAACATTCTACAATTATTTTAAAATTGTGGTCAGCTTGCATAGCAATTATTTTACATTCGATGTAAAATTATTTTACACTAGAAAATTAAACTCCTATATTAGTGCTTTTGTCAAAATAGATTTTTGAAAGCACATTTCATCATTAACTAATAAATGTATGACAAGTGATTATATCCATGAAATAACAAAGGTATGGGTTCCTTCAACGACGGGGAAGTAGAAAGGCAAACAATGACCAAAAATATTAAAAACTAATTAAATACTTTACAAAGCAATGGAATTCCTCAAATCACGTTGCATGTTTTTAAGAGATGTCCAAAGGGGCATGAACGAACCATTAATTTCTTCTATCCTGATAATAACGATCAATGTTCTTCTATTGTTTGCTTATTTTGAAGCAAAAAAAGGACCGATTTCTTCTAATCGTGATCTTGAAAATGAATAAAACCTGGGAATGTTCATCACCACCAAGAAACAGGCCCCAGACCTTCATGAGCTAATGATCCCTGTAAAATAGAGAGACATTGCATTATATCAATCCTCTGTCAATGTTCAATGCTTGTTTATTAGGATTTTAATCTATCTTCTATACAAAACATATTGCTATGCCAAGTAGTTCAAACATAGTTTCTTTAATTGACTTGTTTATGATCGATGCAATCGGTGAGATTTCGGTTCATAATCAAGATATGTGATCATAATTACAACTTTAAAATATGGCAGACATGAAAACATATAGGAGAGAAGGGGAAACAATGTGAAAAGTGAAAATAGTGTGATATTGATATCAGGGTCTTGAAAAATAAGACCCCTCGTGATTTTAAAATAACCACAGAAATGCATATAGATGCCAAAATTGGAGAACAAGAAATACATACATTAACCACCATTGGGGAAAATGGCTTTGATTCTTTTGCTTGCTCAACTGGAATCGGTGGGTAACTCACACTTTGAACTTGGAATTTGATCTGCCACGTTGGTAACCAAATTTTTATTTCGTCTTCAATGTTTAAGCATACAAGTGAGATAAAATGAAAAGGAGTCTAACCTCAGAAGAATCATCAATTTCAAGATCTTGGGAATTATCAATTTCAAGATCTTCGCTTACTTTGCGAAAATTCCAAAACCATGTGCCTTGGTTGCTGTAAATTTCACCAACATATAATTGCATGCTTTAGCATACATGATGAAAGGGAATTTTCACGGGGAAAAAAATATCAATGTGGATATGCTTTTGTGTTATGTTCGTAGTCACGCAAAATAAAATTGGATAGAGGCAGTGTCACCTTTTTTTTGGTACATAGTGGCTTGGGTAGGGCATGTGATCATTAGTAATATAAATGTCATCAAAGAATCCAAGGGATACTGCCAATAAAAAATTCATAGTTACTAAGCAGGGAATATTTTAAAATACATCAAAATTTGATGATCATTGATATTTTCAGAGGTGGGTGCAGATATTGGATAGCATTGTAACATGATGTATATAGTAGGTTATAGTCACTGTCACAACATGAATACAAAACACAAAATTAGATTGATGACAATTCAACTTGCAGGGTCACGCACTCACACTATTCTTGTCTGGAAACTCGATAGGATTTGAGTTTAAACTATTTAACATTGACTCATTGAGTTTCGAATGAATCTCCTATATTCCAATAAAATTGTGGTAAGAAAGCAGTAGTATGGGCTGAGTACAAACCACAAATTTTATTCTGCTCATCAGAAACTAACTTAAAATGGATACCTGATGAGTAGTATGAAAGAAATCTTATTTTTTGTTTCAACAAGATGGGCTCAATCAATTGATTGTGTAAAATCTTGTACCTACATTGTATATGGACCAAAAATTCATATGTCAAGAGATATTTACAATCAAGGAACAAACTGAAAATTGAATACATACAGCGTATGCCATCAGCATCAGATGAAATAAGTTTTGCAGTAATAACCTCCCCCGTAAATGGACGAAACATAATCAAATTAAATACCACCTGCCAGAAATTCCAGAATACTGTTATTCCATATTATTGCATAGTCAAAAATAATCACAGAACCTTCTGCATCAAACTACAAAACATTTCCAACCCATAAACTCATACCATGTAAGTCGGAGCACCTTTGCCAGAGAAGATAGACCCGCCTTCGATGGATATGATATCATAAACAGATATGCAAAGGCCCAAGTTTGCAATAACCTAACATGATTACAAAAACACAAAATGAAGCTAGCTGAAATAAGTCAAATAAATTACATGTAATGGATCATAAAGGAAATAAAAATGTTAGCAACAGAAAACCTTATCCAAGAAAAGACTCTCAAGCTCTTTCTGTATGGCTTCTCGAATGGGAAGAGCAAAAAGAGAAGGAGGCAAGGGCAATTTATGCTCAATCTTACTGAGATAGAACATTGAGCCTAAACCCTGTTACAGATAGCTAAGATTCAGAAGAAATACAACTACAAGAGAAAGTGTTTGTGGCTTTGACCAATAGAACTTGAATAACAAAGTGAATACAAGTTCTTCTGATTCAAATACAGTTGCCTTTATGCTGCACAAAAAAGTGACTTTTAGCAGGTTTAAAATTGGGGGAATATATGAACAAGAAACAATAATGTCATGTCTTTTAGGAGTGGCCATAAATACAAAACATAACCAAAGAAACCAAGATGTTTCACAAATTTAGCAAAACAAAATAATATGGTTTAAATATGATTCTTGCACAATTTTAACTCATTCCATCTCACATGTATACACAAACACAAGAAAAATTCCTCAAATTCTGAAAAGCAAAAATAAATATCAAGAATTCAAGATACTATAACAGCACTAAAAAAATATTGAGACGTTCATTCACGATGATATCTTTATTGCTAATGAGGTTGTTAACGAGGCGAAACAGTGAAAGAAAGAATTGATCATGTTCAAGGTGGATTTTGAGAAGACCTTTGATTCAGTGAAATTGGAACTACATGATTCTGTCATGGCAAAAATGAACTAGCCAGTTAAATGGAGGAAATGGATTTTGAAATGTGTTAGTTATGCTACAGCTTGTTTGTTTGATAAGATGATTTGCTAAGTGAATGCTTTTAATACAAAAATAATAATTCAAATAAAAAAGTGATTAGAATGAATAAGACGAGAAAAAGAGTATAAAACGCAATTAGGTCATTACAAAAAGAGGAGAACTTCAGCATTCATGCCTTTCTAATAAGAATCATGATTCATCATCAAAAGAAGAAACTCCGAACATTTAAAATAAACATTTTTTTTTTTATCTGGCTAGAATGCAATGACATAAAACATACCTTGTGTGAGAACTGCGGCAGCGCAAGAAACGACGTCGCGTAGACAAGACGGCGGCGGAAGCTTAGAGACCAAGACACCCTATTAATAAAGTGTTTTCTATATGTTTTTTTAGGAGTATTTTCAAATATATATTTTTGGTTATAACTTTAAATATACTTAAAATAAGTTTGATTCAAATGATAAAATAGAGGAAGTATAATTAAATTGTTCATGAGTTGAGATATTTTCCATTCATATTTTGGCCGATGGATCTGAAATTCATCTTTGCCTCTTCACCTATAAACATAGCTCTCATTCCTCACTTCTACTTACACCAAAAGTTCTCTTGATTTGTCAAAAAAAAAATTCTTTTTTCTCCATCTTTTAGCTTGTGTTAACGAGCTATTATTTTTTTCATGTCTCGTCGAATTTAAAAAGTGTTCTTAAAATCATAGTCTCTTCGAGTTTTAATGTCCCATCGGTATTAAAAATAGTTTTATGAATATAGTCCCTTCGGTAAATTTAAGAGTATTCTTAAGATCATAGTTTTTTCGAGATATATTGTCCCTTCAAAAATAAGAATGATCTTAGGAATGGTGTAAACACCATTTTAGAGTGGTCATATTATCATATTAAAGTGGTCTCAGTACCGTAATAAAGTGGTAGAAATATCATATCCGAGTGGTCTTAGTACCATATTTAAATGTGTATTTCTAGAACAAATCCTACACTGTAGTAGGACTCCAGTACAATTATAGTTGGTTTGTTTTATCATGGAGGAGTCATGGTAGATAGTCTGCTTGCACAATTTATGGCAGTGTCACAAAACGTCTTAAAAAGAGCGATTTAATTCACGACTCAACCTAGTAATCTCTTTGATGACATAAAATATTTTTAACTAATTTTGACTATTGTTCCAACATTTTTTTTCACTAACAAAAATTGTATTTTCATAAACCACCTAACAAGTTTATGAATAATACACAAAAACTTGTTTATTTGCATAACTTATTTTACTTAAACTCAAAAATAAACCTTTTCAAATGGACCCATGGTAAGATGGTAAGTTTTCTCTTATAGTTTAATTAGAGACCTTGAGTTTTAAATTAAAATATGTAAATACCTTAGTGTTAAAAAATTTTAAGGGAGAATTTTATTTATTTATTGCGACTCTATTCAATTTGAGGAGTTAATTTCTATATAGTCTGTGGAGGATGTCTGATTTATTTTATTTTTTTAAATTACTTTACGTGGTTTTGTCAAATAAAAAACTCTAGGTGGCATGGTTTATTGCCCTTTGCAGTATTAGTGACATATTGAGGAGTGACGACAAACATGAAGTGATGAATATCTTAATTTGTTTTCTTCCTATTGCAAGACCCCTATGTGCTCCACATTGTTGGAGACATGCATTATATCGATTATGGGCATATTAAATGTCAAATAGATACATTATGTATGCATGAATCTGTTTTGGCATCTGGTGTGTTTCTGTACATGTCATTAGTTAGTTAATTGATACATAATTTTAAATTATTTTCATTATACATTAACACAGATTTGATTGAGGCGAATTCTAATTTATTTATTTTTTTGAGGGAAATTGAGGCGAATTCTAATTATATGCATTATGTAACACCTATTCATAAGTGCTGCATGTGCCCTTCTCTTTACTTTTGGATTGGATGGACTTGAATGTTCGTGGACAAAATGTTGCATTCTCACTTTGGATGTTTACTAGCGGTTGAAGTTTTTTCTTTTACATGAAGTTTGTGCTTGTTTTGGCGTCTGAAGAGAAGCTAGGACTTTCAGCATTTCCATCTTTTCATGTTGGAGTGGGATTGTAACACACAAAATTGTTTTCAATAAAAATTTATTTAACTCAAAATTTCGAAGAGGAGATAATGTCTTATATTTACCTTCCTCTAATGACATCAGTGAAACTCAAACCAATAATTTCTTGGATTTAAAGTATATCATTTAACCATTTGATCGAACCGTCAAAGTTAAATTCATTTACTTTCAATAAACTTTTTAATTGGTTATATAATTCATATAATCGTGGTTAATTATTGACTAATGAATTATATCTCTTTATTATATTCATTTATTCATTGACTACCAAGTATCAACTAATTAACAATACATCTTTGTTTAAAGTGAATTAACCATCTAATGTAATATCGAATTTGACATCAATATCATTTTACAATAAGGAGTGTTGTCAATACTCTTTTTTTAACATTCTCTCTAACATCTACTTTCATTTTAGATAAAATTCATATGTGTATCAAACTTTAAAAATTAGTTTCACATAAATTAGTAAAACTACAATGAATTTTACTAAATAAAAGAGTGAATGTTAGCAAAAAAATGTTAAAAGAAAAATGTTTAAATAATAGTGTTTTTTTTAAAAGAAAATAATAGTGTTTATAACGAGCAAGTTTTACTTAGACATAACTCCAAATAAATTTTATTTGGGCACGTACACATGAAAAATAATATATCATTTAAATATTATCTCTTTTAATTATTTTCAATTATGATTGTGTGTCTAAATAAATTTTACTTCCTTCATCCATTATTTTTTTTTAAACAAGTCAAAATGAAATATATTAATAATAAAATGTTTTACTCCCTAGCATAAGGAGTGTTTAAAGAAGCAAAACAAAGTTACAACAAACAGTTCGGGTTAACCAAGAGAAGTTTTAAAGATAAAAGCATCGGTCAATCCCCAAACAAACAAGGGGATGCTGCCACCACATATGATAACCAAAAGGAAATCACACATTTTTTGCTTTCAACTACCGAAGTGATGTAATCTTAACCTTTTCGAGGAGCTGCACGACTGTTTTAGCTTTACTGACAAAGAGTATATGGTTTCTTTCATTCCAGAGAACACAAATACAACAAAGTTAAATCAAATGCAAGAAGGATCGTCGCAGAGCGTAACCACCTGAAGAGTGAACCAAATGATAATAATGATCTGTAACCTGTTGGGGATCCATAAAAACAAACCAATCCAAGTCTTAATATGTTGCCAAAGATTGGAGGCAATGAATTATTAAATGAACTATTGTTTCATTTTGGCCACATCCTGAAACACACAATTGGGAGTCAATGGTAATAACACCACGTACGTCACACCAAGTTATCCTTTGTCGGCCATCTATTGCGAAAAAGACACCACACGCAAATAGAGACTTTTAAAGGAACACTTTTATGCCAACCTGTCTCTGAAACAACGTCGTGGTTATGCATCTCATGCCGCATGAGTATTTGATACACACCTCGAATAGTGTAACCATCACATATATTAGGTCGCCAAAGCCAAACATCTGATTCAGAATCCTGCAAGGTAACGTTAGTAAGCAAATTCCTAATCTCCACCATTAGTTCCTCCTCACAAGCTAACAAGCGTCGCCTCCACCCCCAAGCCTCCCCATCTCCCCAACCTAAGGCATGCATAACACTTACCGACAAATCCTTCGTCCATTATTATAAGCTCCTCTGACTAATTTCACACATATTTTACTCCCTTCGTTCATTCTTATTATCTCTTTTAATCATTTTCAATTATGATTGTGTGTCTAAATAAATGTTTCTCCCTTCGTCTATTATTATAAGCTCCTCTAATTAATTTCACGCATATCAAAAAAATTAATATTTTAATTAATATGTCTAGTATGTGTGTGAATTTTACTAACTTATCTTTTGTTTGTATATATATTTAATTTAATTTTTCATATTTCATTGCAAGTGAGTAATTTTTATAAAGACTTATATTTACATACCAACTTTTTTTCAAAAAGAACTTATAGTTAAGGACGGAGAATAAAATTTATCTATTCATAGCATGTATTTTTCTAAAAATAAAATAAAATAACAAACCATCCATTGACCTTTAAAAGAAGAAGGACAAATTTGGCATTGGGCTGTGACAGGTCTGGGGACAGGCAACGAACCATGAAGTCGGTCGGCAACTGTCGGCCGGTGAACCTGGAGAGATAAAAGCGGCCAAAATTCCAACTTCCTGTGTGTTTGCATGACATTATTCACACTAAAAAAACATTATAATTAAACTTTTAACAATAATTGTATTCTTTGTCAAATAAAAAACAATAATTTCAACCAAAAAAAAAAAATGAAAAACAATAAACGTTTTTTGTTTCATCCACAAATCTCTCTACCCCACAAATAAAATAAATCATAATTAAAATTGACACTTCAGTTTTAACTCCCAACAATTAATTAATCAACTTAACTGAAGTGAAACAGTAAAAAAAATAATGGAAAGAAATTATATATAAATATTATTCATCATCATTTCTTTACTTTCTTCTTCTTCTACCTTGCGTTGCGTGCAAGTGCTTCACTTCACCAAACTCGTTCTCCGATTCCAAACTCAACTCAACACGTTCTTCTCAAATTACTCTAGATCTTTCCAAACCCTAATTTGAGATTCTTCGATTTTCTTATTCATTTTCATGGAACCTCCTTGGTTCTAATTTTCCTGTTTTTTTTATTCGATTGGTACGTTGTTTTGCTTCAAAACCCTAAACCTAACTTAAAATCGTTATTTTTATGTATTCAACTATGTTCTTGCGTTTCTCTCTATTTTTTAATGATTGATTAGCTTCTGATTCTGAAATCAGATTTTTTGTTGATGATGTTCTGTTTTTGGTTTTGAATTTGTTGGAAAATCATGTTTTCAAAATCTCTTTTATTTTATTTGAAATCATGAATGAAGGTCTTATATGAAAACTTAATGTATCGTTTGAATCAATTTTCATACTCCAATGGATTGATTATTGATGATGTAGTATTTAGCTTAAAAAGCCTATTTTGAAACTTTAGCAACACGTGTCATTTTTTTCCTTTTGAGGTAAAAGTTTGGTCAAGAAAGTAGTTGTTTTTTCTATTTTGAGAAGAAATCTAAGGCTTAATTGGGTTTTTTTCTTCTGGATTTGGTTGTATGGTTGATGTTTTTTGTTTATTTTCACTCCTAAGTTGACATGTGATTTTTTAGTTTGTATGCAAAACTAGCTTGAATTTGTTTTTTTTTCTTCTAAATTCCGATTCTTTAAAGCTCGCTGAATTTCGGTTAATATGTTTGGCTATAAATAATTGTTCTGCTTTGCTTACTTGATTGGCTTAGCGAAAACTGGATACAAAAACATGTGTTTGCAGTATCAGTAGTAAATGATGGTGTTTTTGATTGATTCTAAAGTGATAGTTTTTTATCTTTTGGCTAATTTTGTTTCTTTTCACCTTGTGATCCTGTAGGTTGTAGCTAAAATAGTTGAGATTATTTAGTTCCCGAGTTTACATAAAGTCGATTTGAATAATGGATGTTGCTGCTGAGGTTGAAGAAAATCTATTTGCTGTTAGTGATGCCAAGGTATGAATATATATGCTTAATTGTTTTGGAAATTCTAATGCTTTATGTAATCTAACAAATACTGGTTTCTGTTGCAGTTACATGGACAAATGTGCAAGGCTCTTTCTGTAATCTATTGCAAAGTATTGTCAATATTTCCTTCTTTAGAAGCAGCCAGGCCTAGGAGTAAAACCGGAATTCAGGCATTATGTTCATTACATGTAGCCTTGGAAAAAGCCAAGAATGTTCTTCATCATTGCTCAGTGTGTAGTAAACTTTACCTGGTACGATTTATTTCTTCTGTAGTTTTACTTGCTGATTAAGTTTGCAAGGTTTTTATCTTATCTTATTAAACAATTATCTTTTGTTGGTTGGTGGAGGTTATTCGGCTTGAAATACTTTTGCAGAATATCTTACATTAGATTTATTGTGATGCAGGCTGTAACTGGGGATTCCGTTCTCCTTAAATTTGAGAAGGCTAAGTGTGCTCTTGAAGATAGTCTCAGACGGGTGGAAGATATTGTTCCACAATCCATTGGATGTCAGGTAATAAACTTCAACACTATTGCTCCATACGTATTTTCTTTGTTTGGGCATATGAATGAGGGGGCCTGTTTTAAATTTTTTATTTCAAAATAATTGAATGCCACCTAGTTGGTGATATTCTGGATTCAGTTTTCTTTAACATTTGCCCCGTGTAAGTTTATGCACATGCACAAATGTTGTTTTTTTTTCTTGTTTACATTGTCAATGTTTAACCTGGTCTGCGGTATGACTTTACCTGTTCAGGTTCAGGAGATTGTGAATGAATTTGCAGATGTAGAATTTGCACTCGACCCCTTAGAGAAGCAAGTTGGCGATGATTTAATTGCATTGCTCCAGCAGGGAAAAAAGTTTGATGACGATGGTGAAAGTTATGAGCTTGAATCTTTTCACCAGGCTGCCACTAGACTTGGAATCACATCTTCAAGAGTAGCTCTTGCTGAAAGAAGGGCTTTAAAGAAACTTATTGACAGGGCTCGGGCTGAGGAAGACAAACGAAAGGAATCAATTGTTGCATATCTTTTGCATCTTATGAGGAAATACTCCAAGTTATTCAGAAATGAGTTTTCAGATGACACTGACTCTCAGGGTTCTGGTCCTTGTTCTCCCACTGTCCAGGGATCTATTGAGGATGGTGTTCCCGTTGGTCATAATCAAACCTTTGAAAGACAACTTTCAAAACTTAGTTCCTTTAATTTCAAGCCAAATAATAATCTGGAGCCGGGGCAGATGGCTCTACCACCAGAAGAGTTGAGGTGTCCAATATCTCTTCAACTTATGTATGATCCTGTTATCATTGCTTCTGGGCAAACATATGAAAAGGTTTGCATAGAGAAATGGTTCGGTGATGGGCACAGCAACTGCCCAAAGACCCAACAAATCCTTCCACATCTTTACTTGACTCCTAATTACTGTGTCAAGGGTCTTGTTGCTAGTTGGTGTGAACAAAATGGAATTCCTATTCCTGAAGGCCCTCCAGAATCACTTGATCTTAACTACTGGAGATTGGTATTATCAGAGTCTGAGTCTACAAATTCAAGATCTGTAAATAGTGTCAGCTCTTGCAAGTTGAAGGGTGTCAAAGTGGTTCCTTTAGAAGAGAGACGTATCTCAGAGGAATATGGGGGAAATGGAGCTGAAAGTACATCTGCACAAGAGGAAGACACTGAGCAGTATCTTAGTTTCCTGAAAGTCTTGACTGAGGGGAACAATTGGAAGAGGAAATATGAAGTGGTAGAACAGTTAAGGCTGTTGCTGAGGGATGATGAGGAAGCTAGGATTTTTATGGGGGCTAATGGGTTTGTTCAACCACTTGTTCAGTTTTTACAATCAGCTGTACTTGAAAAGAATTTGATTGCTCAGGAAAGCGGAGCAATGGCTCTCTTCAACCTAGCTGTGAATAACGACAGGTCTGCATTATTATTTGTTGTTTTTGTAAGGCTTAAATGCAAATAATATCACTTTTGGGACTGGATATCACCGCTTTTGGGGACAAAAATCACCATTTTTGGGGTAAAAGGTCTAGTAGGTTAGGACCATAATTGCAATAATAAACTCGAGGACCAAAATCCCGGATTTTGAAATGGGGGGACTAAAATCTTGATTCAGATAACATAGGGGGACCAAAAGTGCATTTAAGCCTTTTTATAATTTTGAATCATCATGTAGAAATTTGTGATTGGAAAATCAAAACAGTTTTTGGTATTACTATTAAAAAAAATAAGACATTTCATTTAGGCAACTTACATTATTTACTTTTATTAAATTAATAGTCTTCAATAAAAAATGAACTACTATAGTTCTGCATTACCTTTTCTAGTTTATAGAGTTTTAAATCATTAAGTTATACTAATTTTCATATGATTGCCTCGACCAAAACCCATCTTGGTATATTTGAAAAATGATAGCTTTGTCAAGAAACCTTACCTTCATTACCTTTTATTAGTTTAATCATCTTCAATAAAATTAAATTTTATCACAAGATCTGGTCGCTCTAGCTCTTGAAGAGCACTGGACTATATCGGCTTTTGTTGTTTTTGTTTGGCCTCCTGCATTTCCGAAAAAGACATCAACTTTTTTTTGTGGTTAACTTTTATACTTAATATTGAAAATAAATTGCACATTGTGTGTTTGGTTTGAATGACGCATCAAGGGTGCGATAATAAAGAAATGTATTCTGGAAGTTGATTTTATTACTGCCTTACATTGAA
>Ga0099826_10002659_pt1 | contig 11664 bp, 6 predicted proteins | sample Mtrugardesep15_FD_76830 | JGI IMG/M metagenome (GOLD analysis project Ga0099826, IMG submission 76830) | Root nodule microbial communities of legume samples collected from California, USA - M. trunc garden sep15 | ecosystem: Host-associated > Plants > Roots > Nodule | place: USA: California...
GGTCATAAGAGTTAACTTTGAATAAAAATTGGAAAATCAGTTATTTCAAAGTCATCCCTTGGTTAAATTACACTTGGGGTCCTTTAAGTTTGAAGTTTGAAATAGATTGGTCTTTTGAGTTATTTTGTTCGCATATAAGTCCTTTAAGTTTGAGGTTCGTAAGAGATTGGTCCTTTAAGTTATTTCGGTCACACATAAGTCATTTAAGTTTGTAAACGCTTTCGATTTAATCATGCCACATCATCGTTTTTGTGACTAAATTGAAAACGTTTACAAACATAAAGAACTTATTCGTGACAAAAATAACTTGAAGATCAACCTATCACAAACTTCAAACTTAAAGGACTTGTTGTGACCAAAATAACTTAAAGGACCAATCTATTACAAACCTAAAACTTAAAGGACCCTGATGTAATTTAACCTTGTTCCTTTTAATTATACTTTAAGCTAGAAATGAGGCGGACCAACCGGGCTGAGTGTGGCTATAGCCACACCAGATTATTACCCAATTTTTGTTTTAATATACTTGACCTAAAAAATGGATATATATGATATATGTTGCCAATGTTTCACAATTCTATGTTTGGCCATTTTGCTCTAGTGTTTTTATATGTTATTTTCACATTAATAATATATATAGTAATATAAATCAAATATACAATTTATAGTTTCTTTCAATTTATAATTTAGTCATACCAAACCATCATATCTGAATCTGCCGCTGTGAACAATGAGACCGTCAAAGAGCTTAAGTGGTAAAACTCCGGTAAACTCCAAGTCATAGTTTGTTTGATTATTAATTATTTTATGATTTCTACTCTTTATGTCTATGGTCCATCCTTAAGATAAGCATCAATAATATGTTATTAAACGTTTGCTTGTAGTATCATAGCCATTAACATTCTTTCCTCTCCGTGTGCTACATCATCTATTTTGTTTACCATTCTTCTATGAGATTAATTAGAATAAATTAATATTGTAAAACAATTTTACACTATCAACCAATTAAAATTCTCCAACTAATTAGATTGATAGATGGATGTGCTTCCAACTAACAGTTAATGTACTTCTTCCTGTGTAGCCGTGGAAGAAGGTATGATTGTTTCCAAACAAATAGCAAGGCGAGCTATTCTTACTTGAACACAAATATAAATGAAATGGGTTTAGGCACACTCACATAAATGGAACAAAATAAATAAAAAAGAATTTAGTCAAATCATTCATTATTTCTTATTTTAATTATTTAGATTCATGTGTGTGTGCCTACCAACTTTTTATTTGTGTTTGTGATTATAGTAGAATTTCTCTAACAAGGCAATCAGTCTTCTTGATCCAGATTGAACATAAATAAATTTGTTTATTAAAATAAGATATAGGTTTAGTAGCAGTTTTTGCCCCTAAGTATCAAGAAGTTGCGGTTTTGGCCTCCTAACAAAATAAAATACAATCCGACCCCTTAAGTATTGCCTCTTTTGCAGTTTTGACTCTTCAAGTCAATTTTGATCAAGTCAATGCTAACGTGGACGCCACATGTGTAATTTTTTTTTTTTAATATTTTATTTTTTTAATTTAAAAAATAATTGTTTTTATTTTTTAAATAATTAAAAAAATAAAAAAAATTACACACATGGCGTCCACATCAACATTGACTTGGTCTGGGGACAAAACTGCAAAAGAGGTAATACTTAGGGGGTTGAATTGTATTTTATTTTATTAAGAGGCCAAAATCACAATTTTCTGATACTTAGGAGTCAAAACTGCTATTATGCCTAAAATCTAAACCGGTAAGGGAAACAAGGGTAAGGCAGATCAATATTCATTTCATAACTCCCAGTGAAAGTCACAAATCATCACTGTAGAGTATAGTGCTGAACCAAGCTTAACATATCACATATCGATATATCAAAAGAGAAGCACACAATGAAAGTAACAAGAACTTCAACTACTCAGTACTCAACATTGTTGTGAAGAATTAAGAAACAAAAAGTGACTTGTTAATGTCTGCCGAACAATGCCTTCAGGTCTCCTTTTTCTTTTTTTCATGAAGTAGTTCTATTGTTAGCTTCATGCATATCCATTGATCATCACTCCTATAAAATATAAATTTACTTTAAAATTATTTCGTATTTTTTGCATACATCAAAATTAAATGAAATGTGTAATTTTAAATTACAATAAAATAATTTATACCGACTGAGTTTGAGTCTAGTGAAAGAGACTAAACTCTCACAATATGGTGAACCAAAGTTCCAAGTTCGGTTTAAAGAGGTATTCATATTTAATATCTTATACGTCTTGAATATGATTATTTTGAATCGAGTGAATTTGAAAGAAAACAAAAACAAAAAGTAATGGACAAGTCTTTTTTTTATTTCTAATAATTAAAATCATTTGGAGTAAAAGTTTAAAGAAAGCATCAATGCAAAGGTATCTTCTATTATAATATGGGAAAAGTAAATTTCTCAGGTTGGTGAGTATAATAGCGTCAAACAAAGAAGTTGGTGAGTACTACAAAATATTGCACCAAACATTTACGTCCGTTGATTGAATTGTGTTAATAATGTAAATATATGTCAGTCTCATTCCCTAAAAAAATAAAAATAAATATATGTCTGTCTCATAGCAATTAGCTGCAATCTTCGTCCTTTTTACCGGCATGTCCTTATGCACCCTGCATAAAAATCCAGAAATGATTTTGGAGTACAACTTACAGAAACGGGTTCTTAGTTTTTTTCACCTGCTGGAAACCATTAAATACACAGAAACCATTTCTGGATTTATGTATCCTTATGCACCATAACCGCACCCCTTTTTACCTAGCTAACTCATGCAGACGTACTCCAAAGTCCAAACTATCGTCTTGGTCTTCTTCCCAGTCCAAAGAAAGAAAAAAAAAATTGCGCAAACTATATTACTAAAGGAGGGTTTGAAAACCAAAGTGGAGCAAATTAATTAGCAGAGCTCGCATCTCCATCATCGAGCATGGCTGATATTGCAATAGATTTCGTGGTATCAACGGTTGCTAAATTCCTGATTGAAGAGTATGCAGTGTTGGGGGATGCAGTGAGGCACGTAGAATGGATTGAGAAAGAGCTGAGGTCAATGCTGGGATTGTTAGAACAGGTTGAACAGCGCGGGGAAGGCGAACAGGAACAAGCGTTGAAAGAATGGGCAGAGAAGTTGAAGGACGTAGCTCTGGATGCAAAGAATGTGATAGAAACGTTCCTGATAAAATCAGTGAAGAGGAAGAGGTGGGGAGTTTTGCATTGGTATGACAAATACAAGGTTGGAAAAGAGCTTGAGAAGATCCGCAGGAGGATGAGAGATGTCTCTCATATTGGAATGAACTTAAACACAAATGTCCTCAGTGTCACCGTTCAAACTCCACCAGCTTCTAGTTCCAGTTGGAGTTCAACCACTACGATAGTAGCTATGGAGAAGCTTGATCACATTCTTAGTCGTCAAAATTTAATAACCAGTAACAGTGTGATTGAGATAGTGGAAGAAGTAAAAGATGGGCTCAAAGACCTGCAAAACATTGTGTCTAAATTGAAGTCAACAAATGAAAGAGAAACTGTGTGGTTGGAAGAGGTGAACGAAGTTTGTCATTACACGGCAGGTGTCGCTGGAAACTTCATTGCGAGAAGAGAAAAATGGTTAAAAATGAGTAGTAGTCTCGGTCTTGTGAGGAAGGTCCTTTTACTCCTTTATCCTGATGCTTCCTCAGCGGAATTTAAGAAGCAGATGGAGCATGCTAGGAATCAAATTGGAGATGCACTTGGCAGAAGTTTGACTTTCGGAGTCGTGGGAGTGGGAGACATGAATGAAACAGCAACACAAAGATCAACAACAGTACCCGTTCAAGACTTGTCAGTGGAGATTTTGATAATATCAGAACTCATCCCTTTCTATATTTCTTTTACTGCTTCTTTTTTTATTCCAAGCAATGGTAGCTGGGCAATGGCCTTCTTAATTGTAGTAATCTCTCAAGCTTTTGGAGTTGTTGCAAAACGAGGACCGATCAGAGCGCATAAACTGAAGACCAATCCAAAAAGAAGAGCAATCTTATCAAGACTACTGACTTCGAGGATCTTCTTGTACACTTTGATTGGTTTGGTAATTATCATGTTGTCCCTGGTTCTCCCTCTCGAGGTAGGACTCTTACTCCAATTGAGTTATCCACTTTATCAAGTTATTGTCTGGAATGTGAAGTTGTGGAGGTCCGTGGACAATAATTTGAAGTGCTTGCAAAGAGATTTAAATCTAACGCAAGCGTTTCTTAGGGATACTGCTGCCACTGAAAGTCAAAAAGACCTGATGAACGAAAGACAAAAAGCATGGGTTGGTCAACTGAGACTCGTGGCACAAAATGGCAAGTCCATTCTTGATGATGCTGCTGCTGGTGGTAAGGGTCGTTGTTGGATCAGAAGAATTAAGTTTGCTAAGGACATCAACTGCTTGTTGGAAGAGGTTATTAATATCTCCCACAGAAAGACCATTTATGGCATTGCAAATATTATTGTTCAACAAGGAACAATACAACAAGAGCTTGTAATTTTGGACCCAATGCAAGAAGGGAGAGAGATTATTGAACAACACTGTGACAATTATGGTGCTACGGAGGAACATCCAGAACCAGCTACCTCCTCGTATCGGCTTGTCGCAGGGCTCAAACAGGAAGTCCAATCAATCAGAGGGGAAGAAGAAATGATGTATGCGCTGCTTCGAGATGTACTACATATGACAGAAATAGATAGAAGATCTAGAATTTGGGTTGAGCAAATGCAAGGTATTGCCAATGAAATTGGATGTGTCATTTGCCGCTATGATGACGAATTGTAGTATAGGTCAAGTCTAACCTACACTTGCAAGTTCTGGACCCGCCGTGTTATTAGTAAAGAGATCATTGTCATCAGAAACAAAATTGAAGATGTCTCTAGAAGAAGAAGGGCATATGGTTTGGTACAATTTCAGACCCATTCCGAGTTCTCATCACCATCCATGGTTCATATATTACGCGGAACTACACAATTGTCTCTCGTTGCTAAGGAATCTGACGTGGTTGGATTTGACGATGACGTGCATGTTTTGATGGCTCAATTATTATCAGTTGAGAAACGTCGCTGCGTTACTTTAATAGTTGGAATAGAAGGCACGGGGAAGACAACACTAGCAAAGTTGATATTTGAAGAAAAGGCTGTTATCAATCATTTTGACTGTCACATATGGGTGTCAGTGCCTCCAAGTCATGAGGCTCAACGACTCATAGATGAAATTGCCAAGCAGGCCGCCAAGCAAATTATGGGAGACTGGTCAAGTGATCCAGTGCTCGAAGCCTTGGCGCACACAAAGTATCTAATAGTTGTTGATGGCATAGAAAAAACTTCACAGGGATACTTGTTGAATACCTTAAAAGAGGCCATACCCGATATGTCGACGGGCGGCAGAATTCTTCTGACCTGTCGCAATGCAGATGTAGCCAAAGATACGACATTTATTCACCCACTACAGTTATTAGACGATGAAAGTAGTTGGGTGCTGTTTACAAGACATTTGAAGGTGGACATTCCCCCGGAGCTAATCAAGGTTGGAAGAGAAATTGTGATGAAGTGTGGGGGCCTGCCATCACAGATATTCAAAATGAGTCGTTTACTTTCAGATAAAGATGTCACACATAAGGAATGGTCAAACGTGGTGGAGGGGCACCACTTCAATCAAGATCTAATTCAAAGTTGGTCTGAAACGCTTAAAGCAATCAAGAGTCACTTACCTCTCTATCTAACAGGATGTCTATTTTACTTTGGCCTATTCCCTGCTGAATTTGGGATTCCTGTCAGAAGACTGGTTGCTTTGTTGGTTGCAGAGGAGCGGGTGCATCACGGGGAACATCAAGAGCCCCCAGAGGAAGTAGCTGAACGGTACTTGACAAAGTTGATAGACCAGAACCTCGTTCAAATTGCCGAGAGAAAGCGCAATGGCAAGGTCAAAACATGCCGTCTCCCCTATGCTTTGCGACAACTGTGGTGGACAAAAGCTAACGACTCCATATTTCTTAAATCCCACACTGCCACAGTTGCCAATGCAGGCCCAAAAAACTCCATCTTACGCTGGGTGACTGATCATCTTAATACTGATCATATATGGTACGATCACATTCATGGTGACACTGACATTACTAGTAGGACTAATTCATCGTCTCTGAGAACCTACTACAAGGATGTTCGATCCTTTCTGTCCTTCGATACCCGGGAGGGAAGTAAACCTGGTCAAGAAGTAGGCTACTTCATGAAGGGATGTATTTCAAGCTATTGTTTTCTACTCTTACGGGTTCTCGATCTTGAATGTGTTTACAAGCCCAAGTTACCTAAAAGCATAGCAAGACTTTCGCAACTGAGGTATTTGGGTTTAAGATGGACTTACTTAGAGTCACTTCCGTCATTTATAAGCAGGTTGTTGAAGCTGCAAACTCTTGATCTCAAACATACTTACATACATACTCTACCTCACTCCATTTGGGAGATGGACCTAAGACACTTATTCCTAAGCGACACTTTCCACAGCAGATTCCCACCTAAACAAAAGGATCGCTTTTCTCGCATCAGATTTCTTCTACCTCGGCTAAGAGATAATTTCTTGCATGATCTCCAAACATTGTGGGGTCTTTTTGTAGATGAGGAGACTCCAGTGAAGGATGGCTTGGACACATTGGTCAATATCACAAAATTGGGATTAGCATGCCAACAAATGTCATTACAAGAAGAAGCAATGACAAAACAACTTGAGGCAGTGGCTGACTGGATTGCCAAAATAGAACACCTTCAATCACTGAGACTAAAATCAAGAGATGAAGAAGGGAGACCTTGGGTTTTACACTTGAAGTCATTTGAGAATAATGTAAATCTCACTGACATGTATTTGATGGGAAGATTGAGTAGTTCATCTATTATGTCATTTCCTCCGAGCCTCATTGAACTTACCCTATCATATTCGAAACTAGAAGAGGACCTCATGCAAATTTTGGAAGCTTTTCCGAATCTTCGGACATTGTGCTTACTCGCAGACTCTTACGTTGGCAAAGCTATGAAATGCAAATCTAAAAGTTTTCCTCAGCTTCATGTCTTAAAATTTTGGAAGCTGCAGAATTTAGAGGAAATTAAGATAGAGCCAGGAGCACTCCCATGTCTAAGACAACTGGAAATCAGATTGTGTCCGAACCTGCAAATGCTTCCTGATGGACTAAAGCATGTCAACACTCTGCTTGAATTGAAGTTAACAAACATGCCAATGGAAATCAATGCTGATGCGCATAACATCCCACCCAATTGCCAAGTCATCCAAAGGAATTCCCAGTAGAATATTATCACTGCATGGAAATTAATATGGAATTGTGAGTACTGAAACTGAATTTCCTCATTTTTTGTATGTTAGTTTTTTTTCTTTCCTTTCAACTGACACCCACTAGTTTAATCAGGCAAAAAAATTCCTTGCAGTGAAGGAAGCCTTGCTGGATTCAACTAATTAGTGGATTCATCAACTCAATTGCTTTGTGTGTAAATTGAACTACTGCTTGCATATTGTTGTGAATGAATAAAGAGGATGATAAGTTTGATTTTTAATTGAAGGTTATGAAGTTCAAGGTTTGTTTCTTGATTCACATTTAAATACAGACTTATTATCTACACAAAATTTGTATTTGAACATGTTACTTTCCTTGATTGTGTTGTAAAATATAAATCTTGTGTGTGATATTAATTAGTACTATGGCAAGTTATTTTCCTCTATTGCGTTGTGTTGTGCAATCCACCAAAACTTGGCTAGTGACAGGAGCATGATAGTAGTTCTGAGTACACGTCTGAAAATTAAATCCTGATGAATTGTGGTGTGGTGAGTGAAGGTAGCCAATTTTTAGTGAATATTAACACTGTTCAATTACTTTTATGTGGAGTCTGAATTTCGTTCATTCAGCTATTGAAATGGATTTTTGTAATAGAATTTGTATTAAAAAGGAACTAAGCTTCGGAGATGTTAATTAAAGTAAATGCAGAAATGACACCACACTAGTTATTAGATGAGATTCTCAATTGGGTTGGTTTGATGGTATTGATTTCGGATCTTGGGGTATGCTACTCTCAATGTCTTAGGTTCAATTCTCATTGGTACCAATTTCGGTCGGCTGATTTGGCTTATTATATATATATATATATATATGAGACAGAGCAAGTCGTTGTTGTTTGAAGCGTGTTCCCTGCAATCTATAAAAACAGCAAAGAATTGATGTGGACTCTGGAGAACAGAAAAGGGAAATGATGATAAGTTATGTCTGGGTGGAGATACAATGTTAACTTCATGCAGCACACCAGTGTAGAACTGATAGGAATATATAATTAGAAAAATTAATATAAAAGAATACAACAATATTAAAGCAGGTAGGTCAGGCATTCTCAAAGGTACTCTGTGCATTGAGTGGTGCTCAAGTATCCTTGCTCTACAGGGAGCTGGAACCTTGATGTGCATTGCTTTGCATGTTGTATGACAGACTTATGTTATAGAGGCATAGAAAGAAAGAATGTGGAGGCTGGGCGTGTCAGGAGACAAGCGGGCATTGAGTTTGCAATAGATACATGCAACACAGCAAGCTTAATGATGGAGCACATAGACATGTATGTTCTCATGGCTGCTTCAAAACGAGTGGAAATGGAGCTTGGGGTGATGAAAGGGGCACAATGCAACTTGAAATTAAACTAGTTATAACTATTCAAAGATCGTATGTATGATAAGTTTTTCGAACCTCCTTACATCTTATGCTTCTTGGTAGTCCTTATAGTGTTTTAGCCTCTCTTTCTTTTAAAAAAATTGCAGTTGTTCACATCTGAACAGGTCCAAATATACTGATCTAAAATAAAGATTGCAAAGCATTGCGGCATGTAAGTAAGGAACCCGTATAAAAACACAGAAATAATTGTAATGTTCCAAATTAAGCTACCAAGTATTTTCAATATACAAAATTAGACAAGTTGATTCCAGTTCTATTCCCATCAACTTAGACAACAAGACAGGAACAGACAAGAACTAAAGCACTTAATTAATCCTACAAACTAGGAGTGAAACACAATGTCCCCTCTTTACAATGTCCTACCTACATTCCATACCTTGCTATTCCTTGAGGATTGACTTGGGCTAAGTGAATGCCTTGAGTTCTCATGTTAGTTTCACTCCAGATCAAAGGTGATACCATGGAGTCCAAGCCCAGCATCCTCTTTGACCCACTAGGTGATCCTTCTAGTGTCAATCCTCTGAGACTTTCAAGTGATGTTAGGCAACTTTCTGTGGAGCAGTTAGCCCCTTGAGGCTGGAGAATATATGGTACTTCTAAAACATGCATTCCATTTCCACCTAGCTCAGTACATGGTAGTTCTTGAAATTTTTGGATGTCTGTATCTATAGTTGTATCACCGATAAATTGATCAGCCAACATCTTACAAGCTCTCTCAAGCATGGCCATATATCTCCGTTCTGCATCTTGGCGAATTTGCAAGTGCTTCTCTGCCTGCAATACCATAATAATTCTTAACTTCTACAAGACATAATAAGAAAATTCAATTGTTGCCAACATAATAATTCTTAACTTCTATTAATCATTTGCAGTTGTTAAAGTTGATGACGTCTAAGCCAAAAACTACAGTAAAAAAAAAAAATCAATCATTGCTGTACAATCAGGCCCACAATCTACTTTCAATACCAATCAACAAAAACAGCAAGCATTATCCACTTGATGAGCCAGATACACAGATCAACCAACACCATAATATTCCATAATTAATCATGTCTACGGCATGCCATTAACCTCTAACTCTTCACAGTTTCACTTGCTTATAGTCTTTTTTTCTTTTGCCTTTTTCTGTCTTTGGCAATTGGGCTGTCCTTCTCTGATCTACTTTCCATACTACAGAGTCTATATAACTCCTCCACACATGTCCAAAGTCAAACCACCTAAGTTGAGATTCGATCATTTTTTTACAATAGGTGCTACCCTAACTCTATAATGTTATATTGCTATTGCTCATAAACACGTCTCGTCTAGAATTTGAGATACCAATCAAAATGGTCTAAAATAAAAATAAACAACAAAATAATACACTGTACACAATGAAAAAGAAATTTACCTCCACTAGTAAATGTAGCTTACTTTGCACTTCCATTTGTGCTCTTAATGCCTCCTTGACTTCATGGCCCCTATATATGACATGACATTGCAATTCTCAGTTCGGTCATCAAGTGTCATTCAGAAAAAGTGAGAAGTAAATTGTTTCCAGAGAAACAATGAAATTCTTACTCGTTTACATCAGAAGCTGGTAACTTTGGGGATGAGTTTTCAGTACCAGGGCTTTCTAGAAGATATGACCCTTCCAAAAAAAATAAAAAATCAATTAGTTAAAGCATAGAGCCATAGAATGTAGCCAACATGTTAAAATTACAAACATAGATAAACACTAAAGATGTAATGCAACCAATCTATCAAAAAGGATTCTATTAGTGAATACATAATTCAACAAAAATCTTATTAATAATGTCAAGTAAGTGCCATATAATTCAAATTGATAAATGTACCATCTTTGCATCCCTCGTCAAAATCCTTTCCAGCTTGCTTACCGAGCCTATACTTCTGCAATGCATTAAAAAATAGTGTAAATGAAAAAAGAAAGCATCATGAAGTTTCTATTGCACTAAATATTATAACTGTTGCAACAATGATACACAAATGAACCTGAAGATGACTCTTTAAATGATAGAGTGTCAAACCCTTGACATTCATGGTCCTCATGATCGCTTTTGGTGTGGCTTCTGCAAATGATATTTTCAAATTATGATAAATTTGAGAAGACCAACAGATGCATTAGAAGAGTTTATCAGATGGAGGAATGGCCCAATAATTAGAGTTAGAGAGCCCTATATTATTCACATAATAATATTAGTTGTTTTTATAAGAATTCCTAGAAATATTCACAAATCATAATTCATAACATACAGAAAATAAAAGCGTAAAACCACCATCACAAATAAATGACAATGTTAAAACAAAAAGAAGCTCAACCAAGAAAGCTATGAGGACTGAACCCCTATAATAGAACTCAATGATATTCAGAAAAATTCTGAAGGCATACAAATGAAGACCCCTTCTCCCACATGTGACTTAATAAGGTCAAGGTGTCGATTATTAAAAGCATTCTTCTCAGCTCAATCGTAGACCATGGTATCATACTAAGGAAATACCAAAGGAGTACCGTTTATAAACCCCTAATTTTGACTTTGGATTATGACTGATTTGGTCCCTTAATTATATTGAGTCAATTAAGTATGTCTCGCAAAGCTGTTAGACCAATTTTAGAGGAAAACCAATAAAATTTGAATGATTTTGTATGAAGTGACATTAGAATTTGAAAAGGCTAAACCTTGAGATTTTGTATTTTGGTTGGTTGGTTTTTAGTGGAAAAAGTAGTAAAAATATAATTTGATCAGTTAAATTTGAGAGGGTGCAGATCCTCTCCATTTTGTGAGTAAATGGCCATCTCAATTTCCTGAAAATTTGAATTTTTTTACTAGGAAAGTTATAGAGATACTAACAACAGCAATCATGTCTTATCCCACTAAGTAGGGTCGGCTATA
>Ga0099826_10002660_pt1 | contig 11663 bp, 9 predicted proteins | sample Mtrugardesep15_FD_76830 | JGI IMG/M metagenome (GOLD analysis project Ga0099826, IMG submission 76830) | Root nodule microbial communities of legume samples collected from California, USA - M. trunc garden sep15 | ecosystem: Host-associated > Plants > Roots > Nodule | place: USA: California...
GGGCCGAACTTTTCCGCATTCATGCTCGCTCACATCGAGTCTTGCATCACATCGTTCCATCTACCGGAAAAACACAACCCGCCCCTACCGACACCGAGTATGAACAATGGACCACTCTTGATGCCACTGTTCTTCAGTGGATTTATTCCACTATTTCCACTGATTTGCTGACCACTATTCTAGAACCCAACTCCACTGTAATAGAAGCATAGAAGCGTTTGGAAGATATTTTTCAGGATAATCAGAATGCTCGTGCTGTCACTCTTGAGCAAGAATTTTCCAACACTCGTATGGAGGAATTTCCCAATGTCTCTGCTTACTGTCAGTGTCTTAAGATGCTCTCTGACCAGTTGAGAAATGTTGGCTCTCCTGTTAACAATCACTGTTTGGTTCTTCAACTGATATCGAGTCTTCCAGAAGCTTACCGCGGTGTTGTCACCTTGATTCGCCAAAGTAATCCACTTCCTGCATTCTATCAGGCTCGCTCCATGCTCACTTTGGAAGAAGCCGGTCTGGCTAAAACGGCAAACACAGGCTCTCATGCTGCCATGCACACCACTTAGCCGAAACCTATTGAAGACACCTCTCAGCGTGGCAACCGCCGCCCCAACAATCGTTCTCGCTCCCGTGGCAACCAGGGTCGCGGAGGGGGAGGTGGTAACCGTAGTGCACCTCAGTCTGGAGCTCATAGCGCCCCCTCACCTTGGTTCGCTCCTCCATGGCAGCAGCAACAACAATACCCAACCTGGCAACAATGGGGTTGGACTCCACCACCATGGGTTATGCCTCCGTGTCCGTATCCCACATCTCAATGGACACGCCCTACTGGTCCTCCTAGGCAGCCAGGCATTCTAGGACAACGTCCTCAGGTGTATGCAGCATCTACTTCATCTCAGATACCAACAGACATTGAGGCAGCAATGCACACCATGCCACTCCACACACCTGACAATCAGTGGTACATGGATACTGGCGCAACATCTCACACGGCTGTATCACAAGGTAATCTCTCGTCTTATTTTCCTATAAGTAATTCAAATCAGAAAGTTATTGTTGGCAGTGGCCATGAAATTCCAATTCACGGCACCTGAAACACACAAATAACCATATCTCACCAACCCCTTGACCTTACATAGTGATTTATGGACGTCTCCAATTTTAAGTTCTGTTGGTCATAAATATTATGTCTTATTTTTAGATGATTTTACAAACTTCTTGTGGACTTTTCCTATTAGAAGAAAATCTCTTGTGTTTGAAACATTTAGGTCACTTACTCATCTCATTCAAACTCAATTTTTGCAAAAAGTCAAAACATTTCAATGTGACAATGACGGTGAATATAATAATGAGCTTTTTAAAAAATATTGCACTGACCATGGCCTTATTTTCCGTTTCTCCTGTCCCCACACATCCTCACAAAATGGGAAAGCGGAGCGCAAAATAAGAACCATTAATAATATGATACGCACTATGCTATCTCATTATTCTGTTCCCCCGTCGTTTTGGCATCATGCTCTTCACATGGCAACATATCTGTTAAACATTCTTCCATGTAAAAAACTTCAAAATCAGTTACCAACACAACTCTTATATCACCAAGATCCCTCCTACACACATCTACAAGCTTTTGGTTGTCTATGTTATCCCTTATTTCCGTCACCCACCATTCATAAGTTACAACCCCGCTCTACTCCATGTGTCTTCTTGGGTTATCCCTTGAATCATAGAGGTTATAAGTGTTATGATTTGTCAAACATAAAATTAATAATTTCGAGGCATGTTATCTTTGATGAAACTCAATTTCCCTTTTCCAAGATGCATTCCTCCTCATCGAACTCTAATCACTTCATAGATAATGACCTACACCCTCACCTTATACATCAGTGGCAAAATCAAATATTACCACCTGTCACACACAACCAACCAACACCAACAACCATAATTGATCAACCAATCTCATCAATAAACCAACAGTCCCCACATATTGCCTCTCCGACCAGCTCATCCACTACATCTTCTTCTCTCCCACAATCACCAATCCAACCGCATCCACCTCCACCTACACGAACTATCACTACCTGTAGCATGAAATACATTGTCAAACCCCGCAAGATTTTTAACTTATCAATCTCTCACTCCGACCACACCATCTCTCCTATACCTAAAAACCCCAAACTAGCCTTATCTGATCCGAATTGAAAATCAGCAATGCAATCTGAATTTGATGCTCATATTAGAAATAAGACGTGGGATTTAGTTCCTCGTCCTTGTGATTCTAATCTTATTATATGTATGTGGATTTTTAGACATAAGAAAAATTATGATGGCACATTTGAGCGATATAAGGCTCGTCTTGTAGGTGATGGCAGGTCACAAGTTGCAGGTGTGGATTGTGATGAGACCTTCAGCCTGGTAGTTAAACCTGCTACCATCAGAACAATGCTTACCATTGCTCTCTCCAAATCATGGCCCATTCACCAACTGGATGTCCAAAATGCATTTTTACATGGTGATCTTAATGAAACGGTTTACATGCATTAGCCATTCGGTTTCCGTGATTTTCATCATCCAGATTATGTTTGTCGTTTGAAGAAGTCACTTTATGGTCTCAAGCAAGCACCCCGAGCATGGTACCAACGCTTTGCTGACTATGTATCTACCATTGGTTTCCAACATAGCACATCAGACCACTCGCTCTTCATATATCGACAACAGTCTGACATGACCTACATTCTTTTTTATGTGGACGACATCATACTTATCACCTCTACTCATGCCCTTCGCAAATCAATTATGTCACTCTTAGCATCTGAATTCGTAATGAAGGACCTGGGCCCCCTGAGTTATTTTTTGGGTATTGTTGTATCTCGTCATCCTGGTGGCCTTTTTCTTAGTCAAAGTACCTATGCTTCTGAGATCATCGAGTGTGCTGGCATAACATCTTGCAAACCGTCTGCCACACCTGTCGATGCCAAGCAAAAACTCAGCACCTCCTCTGGCACACCTTATGAGGATCCTTCTTTATATCGCAGTCTTGCAGGAGCTTTATAGTATCTCACGTTCACTAGACCTGATATCTCCTATGCAGTTCAACAAATTTGTCTTCACATGCATGGACCCAACACAAAACACATGCTTGTTCTTAAGCGTATTCTTCGTTATGTACAGGGTACCATACATCTTGGTCTACATTTATCACCATCCCCTATTACTAAGCTGATCTCTTACACTAACGCTGATTGGGGTGGATGTCCTGACACTAGACGCTCCACATCCAGGTATTGTGTTTTCCTCGGTGACAATCTTATCTCTTGGTCTTCCAAAAGGCAGCCCACTCTCTCTCGTTCTAGTGCTGAAGCTGAATATAGAGGTGTTGCGAATGTTGTATCTGAATCCTATTGGATTCACAACCTTCTTCTGGTGCTTCATTTTCCCATTCGTCATGCTACTCTGGTATATTGTGACAATGTTAGTGTCATCTATCTCTCTAGTAATCCTGTGCAGCATCAGCGTACCAAACATATTGAGATGGACATTCATTTTGTTCGGGAAAAAGTAGCCCATGGTCAGGCACACGTACTTCATGTTCCCTCCAGACATCAGATTGCAGACATCTTCACCAAAGGGCTTCTGCGTATTCTTTTTGATGATTTTCGGACCAGTCTAAGCGTCCGTGAGCCTCCCGCTTCGACTGCGGGGGTGTGATAAAATAGAATATTTTCCATAATTAGTCTTAATGATTTCTCTGTAATTATGCTGCAACATAATTATAGAGTTGACCTATACTTGTATATATACATTCCATTCAGTAATGAGAAAGACAAGCATTCTATTATCTTATAATAAACACATGATGCCATAGCCTAAAATCTCTAGCATGTGAAAAGTTAGCTGAAGTGAATTATTGCAAAGTTTGACACACTTTGTAAATATATTTTGTGTGTTTTGTTGAGCGGTGAACAACATCATCGTGAAATTTGAGGAGGATTCAAAGAGCAAAACTCTTCTAATTAAATTACCTGATTAAATTACCAGAAGTTTTCTATCCTACTGCAACAGGGAGGAAATGTAAGAAAAGTAGTCACTGTTGAAACATTAGTCTGATGTTGGAAAATAAATTGGAAGATTAAACATCAAGTAATTATACTTTGATCTAATGTTGTGTGAATTGAAAAAATATAGAGTGTGGGGGTCCCACATAAAATAGAACACACACATTAGTAGTGTTTAAATTGCGGTATTTAATTTTAAATACTTGATAATGATAAAAATAATAATTATTATTAATTTTATCCGTGAATATCACTTCCCATAAATTTAGCTTATGGTGGTTGTGACAAAAATAAGAATTTAATTGAATTTCTTATATTTCCTTCATTTAAATCCAATAGTTTGTTTCCTCCACTTTTGTGGATTTGTTTCTTTTGATCCTATCCACAAGTATTGTTGAACTGATTAATGGATATACTCCATTTTAATTTTATCCATTAGAGTAACTGTTGTCGCAATTTTTGCTAAAACAGTTACAAAATCTATATATAAATAGAGGATTCCACTCAGTTCAAAAAATCACACCAAAGAGTTTCATTGAGTTGTCGGGAAATCTTTCTCTCTTCTCCCTTTCTTGACTTGTGTTGACGAGTCTTTCTTTTCTTCATCTCCTTTTTTCTGTCCCTTCGGAATTATGAGTGTTCTTAAAACCATAGTCTCTTCGATAATATAAGTCCCTTCGGAATAAAGAGTATTATTAAGATCATAGTCCCTTTTTGGAATAATAATAACCCGTCGAAATTAATAATGATCTTAAAGGTTTATAAATATTTTTTTCTATATTTTAATTGAGGAGAAATTAAAAAGTGGAAATGGTGGTATCACCATATTTGAGTGGTCGTAGTGTCATATTGATACTTTGGAGAAATTAAAGTTAGAATGGTGGTAACACGGTCTCAGCACCATAACAGAGTGGTAACAATACCATATTAAAGTGGTTTCAGTATTAAAGAGCGGTCTTAGTACCATATTTTGAAGGTTGTAAATCTCGAACGGTTTTCTACAGTGCATAGTTAACCACACAGTTGTAGCTGGACTTGTTTTATCCTGGAGGCGGCGTGGTCGATAGTCTGCCTTGCACAACAGATTGTAAATCCAACTACAACAGATTGGAAATCCAAAAACAACAGGCACCCCATTGTTAGCTTGGATAGTTTGATGGTTAAGGATTTTTCTATGTTACAGTACTTCTTTAATCTCTTTCTAATAGGTACGACATCTTACAAGAGGGTGATTCAAGCAATTAATCCACGTGTATAAGAAGACGAAAATGAGATGTTCAATGCTCCATTGCAACTCGAAGATGTTCATACGGCTATAAACCAAATGCATTTGAAAAATTCTCCAGGTCCTGACAATATGAATCCGGCTTCTTATCAAAAAAATTGTAAGCATTGCGCGGTGTTGATGTGTATAATGCTTGATGTACTTATTGGAAAATGGTTTTCTTCCTCTTGGTTTGAATAATACGAATGTTGTTTTGCCACCAAAGGGGGAGACACACAATACTATGCAAGATTGGAGGTCTATATCACTCTTTCGGCGACAAGATTCAAAGAATAATGAATTCATTTTGGCAGGGATTCTATCAGTGGAGGTAATTGTATTCTTTGGTTTTCTTCGGACAAATTGTCTCAACCCAAAATAGTGGGAGGCATGGGATTTCGAAATCTCTATGCTTTTAATTTAGCTACGCTAGCCAAACAAGCATGACGGATTGTGACAAACCTGGGGTCAACGGTGGCTAAGTTGTTAAAGGCTAAACATCACCCTAGAGGGAAGGTTACCGAAGCAATCCATGTTTCATATGGTAAAGTATATACACGGCTACAGGGCTATTACGTGCAGACACTGGGTGGGCGATAGGGGACGCTAATACGATTAATGTTTAGCTTGAAAATTGCACATACACTTTTTTGAACAGAACAATTCAGACGCTTAGTTATCCTATCAATGACAGCTTGATGTGGAACAAGGATGTGAAAGAGTAGAACGCTGAGGATGTGAGCAATCTATTTCTCGCAGCAGACAGCAGACGTTGAGGTTGTGAGCAGTCTTCTATCCATAACTCATGACGCACTCACTTGGTCACCAGATAGTAAAGGTACATGAAAACAGATTGATGATCAAATATTTTATAAGTCTCAGATTGCTATAGTGGTCGGCAAAAAAGTTGGCTTGTGGAAATATATAGAACCCCATATTTTATTGGTATATCCCACTGCAAATGAATATTGTGCAGTGCGGCATCTTCTGCACCACGATGTGGAGCCTTTTGCGAAACAGAAATATCAAACTTTGGGAAGCAAAAGAGGAAGAACCAGTCGAGTTTGTCTGCATATTGACAGCTTCCTGCAGAAGCGGCACTGGCAGGCTGCAAATATTGGGACTGCTACTGTGAAACAGCGTGTGTCCAAAACAGATCTGCTAAAATGGGGAAAGCCTCCTACGGGCATGGTTACGTTCATTATTGACGTGACTTTTGTTGAGAACAAAAGTGGAATAGGTATGTGTCTTAGAGATGATCAAGAAACATTATTCGAGCAAAAACTTCAATTTATTCGCCTTCTCCAAATGTCAAGGAAGGAGAGGCAATTGGATTTTGAATAACCATTAAATGGATGGAAGAGATTAGTCTAGACAATGTTGGATTTGAATTAGATTCGAAGTTGGTGGCTGATAGCTTCAATAATCCGATGAACGATATTTCTTATATATAAAGAAAACAACAAGTGGTTGAGTGCTCATTAGTTAACTATAAAAGAGAGAATAGCTAAATTTTGTACATAATAGTATCAGTCCCACATCGGTACATCAAAAGAGAAATACAACAAGTATCTAATATAAAGTCCAAAGCCAACCTAAATGGTAACCATTCGAGCTCCGATATTTTTTATGATTTATGATTGCTCGTTTTCTTTTTCTTTGTCGGTGTAGATATTTGATTCCTTCTCTAAGAATTGGTTTTCTAAATTTATATCGATCGGGTGAAGAAAATGAACTTTCTAAATATATTTATTGAGGGAAAATCCTCAATTTAGTCTTAAACTAACTTGTTTAGAGTTAACAAGAATTTTTAATTTTTAATTAAGTCTAGTGTATTAATTAAATGCATAAGTTTTTATGAAGTTTACTATCTAAAGTCCTAAAGTTAAAAAAAATTATGAGTCCAGTTTGATTTTTAGTAAAGTTTCGAGAAAATCTTGAGTAGAATAAGCTTCTAGAATAATTTCTGGATTATTATTGCCATGCGAACATAATTAATTTTTTTTTCTTTCGCACCAATTTTCGACCCACCAATGGTAGACGACTAATCCGGCTCGGCATGCACACTGGTCAAACATTGTTCCCTCTGGAAATTGAACCCGGTATTGTCTCAAAAAGAATTGATTCATTTCACTTTTCAATACAATATTAATTACTCCCTAAAAAAACAATATTAATTACTTTTTTTCAATTATAAGTCTAATTAATACTATTTACATCACTCTCAAAGACATTCAAAACTATTTTTTTCTCTCTCTTTCACTTATACATTTTTTCTTAATATGTGTGAAATGAAAAAATGTTCACTTGTAATAGGACGGATGGAGTAGTTGATTGCTAGTAGCTTCTTATACTCATATTCTCACTTGGAGAAGTTAAACTAGCCCAAATTTAAACCTTGAGAGAAATATATTCTAAGGTTACAAACCAACTCATTAGGTCAATACAAATAGATAACAATTTTTAATTTCTACTTCAATTCTAAATATTCAAATTTTAAAGTAGATATTCCAAGTAACTAGTTTACTTCTTAAAATTGAATGCTAGCATGTCGTATGTTTCAAGGCTAATTTGAATATTTTTCATCCTTCTCAAAAGAGAATTTTACTTTGATAAATTTGGTCTATTTAATTATGTGATAGAGCTATCTTTAGGTGAAGATACATTGTGAAGAATGGTGGAATTAAGAACAAATTTCCTGCTTGAATGCATTTTCATATTTAAATTGGTTTTCTTAAGATGGTGGGTGGGGAATAAAATTTATCTAATGAAGAAGAGGAACTGCCCACCCTCTATATCATGTTCTCAAGTTTTAATTCTCAAATTTAATTTTGATGTTTAGTAGTTTGTTTTGATAAAACTGAATGCTTACATATATATAGCTGGATCTGCTAAATGTTTAATCGACCTTTTACATGCAAAATCTACTACACTTGAAAATTTAAGTGCACAGGAACACCAAATATTCAAATTAATGGCTAAATGAGTTTTTTGAAAAATTAATTGTTATTTTCGATTATTTACAATTATAATAACTAAATTTTATTTACTAAAAGTATCGGCAAAATAAAAATTAATAGAGAATGTTGATTATATTTTATGATAAAATGTAAAGAAAAATATAGTATAATTCTTATAAACAATGAAATTATGCTTTTTTTTTCGTATAAAATGATATTTTCTAAAATATAAAAGTCGATAAATAGGTCTTTACATCATGAAAAAATTATTGTTAATTTATGGATTTAGGAAGCAAGTGTATCGGTACATTTTAATTACGAGTGTATCTTAGAGACTCCCCTTTTACACCTTTTTACAGGCAAATTTCCTTGGCACAAGAGTAAATAGGTTCAAAAATTTTGTAACTGTAAACGCCACTAATGTTGATTTAACAATGACGGGAAGTTGGACAAAAGTTGAATCGCCATCTTTTATGGTTGAGATTGAGTTTGTTACTCCCATATTTTGTGAGAGTTGCTTGGTTTAATGGAAATTAAAGTCAATGAGGTCTTATTTTGAAATTCAAAATAAATAGTATCTCTCTCTTTTCATTTTTGAATGGTGGTTAAAAAGTTGATTGTAAAAATAAAAGTATGAAAAGTTGAATGAAAATAACAATGTTCACTTTCTAAAAAAAGGTTAGTATTGTTACCATCAAGAGTACAAGAAATGAAAACACGGAAAGGCGAAAATAATTCCGTAAAGAATCAAGAACATTAAAGAAATTCATATCATGGATCAAGGTATGTGTTATTACTCTCATAGAGAAATATATGACATAGGGAAGATCATAATATCAAGATCCTTGATGAAGTTTGCTTACAAGTTAAAGTTCAAAATTCCTTCCAATATGATCAGTGTCTTCCTACGTCCATATTCTCTTATAGATGCTATTGAAAAAATGTTGAATGCATTTTGGTGGAGACATGTTGGTTCTCGATGATGTGGGTTGCATTTGATGTCTTGGAAAAAGTTGTCTATTCATAAGAACCATGGTGGTATATGGGAGTCAAAGATCTCACATCATTTAATGTAGCCATGCTTGGTAAGCATGGATGAAAATTTCAAATTGATAGAACTAGTCTTGTGTCGCTTTATTTCATACTAGTTTTAAAAACTCTCATATCGAGTTTAGCAGAAGGCAATTCAATAAAGTCACTCACGCATTAGCGAAGGTATCCCCGTAATATCCTTTTGTTCCATGATTATTTCTAATGAAATACTATATGTCTGTTCCCATAACAGGAAAATGGTATAGATTATGATGTAGACAAATTTTGTATTATGGCGGTGGTTTGAGTCCCACATTGGAACGTGAAGAGAGGAAAATATGAAATGTCCAATATAAAATCGAATCAAGCCACTCCTAACAACTTACTATTCTCACTCAATTTTTTTTTTTATGATGCGAGAATCTAATATAATATTTGTTCTCATGGATACCTTTGAGTTGCACTTTTGCAATTTTTGAGCAATCTTTTTCTCGGAGAAGTTGATAATGTTCATTTTATTTTTTAAAGTGAATATTTCACGGTGAGGAGATTGAGTCAGAAATTCCCTAGTACAATCTAATAAAATTATTTCTTAAGTTTTTTAATTTTGCTGGCTTATTTGCAGATGTTATATCCATATTCTGTTCTATCTAGGATTCCTCTTTCATCTTGGTTATTTTTTGGCACTGGTAATGAAGGTTGTAAAAGTGTTGAAGAATTATCAAGACCCGAATCTATACAATATTTTTTTTCAGCTTGTTGGTGGGTTATTGAGGTTCTATTTTCTTTTCCACATCCAAGTCAAGCCTTTCTATTTTCTTTTTGTTGGTGGATGATTAAGCCTTGTTCTTTTCTTAATCATCATTAGACTTATAATTGTAGAATAATGGAGACAGAGTTCACAATATTATGGTAGTACAACAATCTTCCATACATGTTAAAACTTGATTATGTATGTAATAAGAGAAAAGAAAATGAGAAGGACCCAAATACCATGGTTGAGTGATGATTAGTTGATTATATATAATGATCTTTTCTAGTAGTTGAAGTTCAAAATAAAAGAAAAGGGTGTAGATTCTCACATTATATTATACGAAAGAAAGTGAAGTTTATATTAATTGTTTTTACTTTGTAAAGCAAATCGGTTGATATCTTTCTTTGTTTCATGTCTAGCAATTGCAAGTGCTACACCCACTTCTAATTTTTTATTTTAATTATGTTATTATATATCTTGATAACTTTATTTCATAATCAAATTCAATGATAGCATATAGTAAGCAATCCTACAAAAAAATATCCCAAGATTTTAATTTGTAATTTAATTTTTTAAGTTGATATGTTGGTAAACTTTAGATAAAATCATTTTTTTTTATTCATTTAACGATTGCAGACTTGAACATCCTAAATCAGAAGACAGACAATGGAGTGAAAGTTAGAGAATGAATGTTGAGCTGCATAATATTAATTATTAAAGATTTTCAAGTTGTGCCTCAAGAATGCACTGAATACCTTGCAAAATATGTCAAATCTACTCAATACAAAGTTGACTCACAAAGACAACCTTTCCCAAAGAATACTCTATATGCCTTATAGCATTTGAATTTTAAATTTATGAAAGCTGTTTGTCAAACAGTTGATGTATCCAAAATTGTTGGCAGTTTCAGCAATGGTTTTCTTAACATCAGCTAAAGATTGATTAAATTAGGGGTTAAATTTCCTTGGCACAAGAGTAAGTGTTCATTAGTTGATCTGTTTAAATTTTGTTCAAAGTTGCGTAAAAGATATTTGTGGCAAAGTTTTGAAAATTTCAATTACCTTCAACTTGTATTTTAAAAAAAATTTAAAAAAAATCATTTCATTACTCGGGTGTCTTATACTTAACTTGGTAATTTTTATGTACAGCAGAAAAAACCTCATTAAAAGCAAAAATCTGTTCACCATTTTCAGACCTACATTTGGTGACTTTGATAAGAGGTCAGATATGAACAAGATATGATTGGGAAAAAGTAGCAGCGAGTATCTTCACAGTTTTCCTTTTACCCGGCGCTGGTCACTCTAGTGGAAATTGTTTCTCATGGCCACTAAGATAAAAACCAGTGATTAGTGGCAAGTAAAAATGTGCGAACGACTTGATTTGGGCAAGGAAAAACTGATGGTAGTTGGCATATAGGGAATGTGAGAGGCAGTGGGGGTGAAGAGTGGTGGAAGACGGTGAGAGGCAGTGAGAGTGAAGACTGAAGAGTGGTGAAGGAAATTGAGGAAATCCCAAAAGATAGGGAAAGGAAACCTCCACCACAGTTTGCAAAGTTGAGCCCCATGATAACAATCTAATATTTGCTCTCTGAAGGATTCAAC
>Ga0099826_10002662_pt1 | contig 11659 bp, 5 predicted proteins | sample Mtrugardesep15_FD_76830 | JGI IMG/M metagenome (GOLD analysis project Ga0099826, IMG submission 76830) | Root nodule microbial communities of legume samples collected from California, USA - M. trunc garden sep15 | ecosystem: Host-associated > Plants > Roots > Nodule | place: USA: California...
AAAAAAAAAAGTATTATAACAAAAGTGGCCACATTTTTAACAGATTGACACATCCCCAAATACAATTTTGAAAGAAAAATAATTCCAAAAAATTTACACCACTGGTTTTAGAACTGCATAATCTCTAATTTGTTTTATTATGAAAAAGATGTGTCTACTAGATAATGAATTGGATCCTATCAAACAATTATGTTGTGACATAACATGGCATATTAAATTGAACACATGAGGGCCCACTCATGCTATAATGACTTCAAGCAGTGATATTTCCAAACATGAGGAATTCAACTGAACCAAACCTCAAAGTTCAAATCTAATGGGACAGATAAGAAAGCACAACTTCAAGGTGGATAAATTAAGCTAATGGAAATGCAAATGCTATAAATGTATGCCTTTAGATTCATCACCTATCCCAAAAAGCACACACCTGCAGTCTTATTATCAATATTGGTTCTTGCAAATGGAAATATAAACATGTGTTGCACAACCAAACACCCTAAGATGCTCTACTGAGAGGTTTACTCCAATCCAATCCTCTTTTGGGGTTTGATTTTTTCTTGCTGAGGTTGGTGATCAGGTTAAAACATAAACTGTCTATTTTTCTAGTTCGGGCCACAGACAACTTACAAATCTGTTTCTCTGATGGTAGTGTTATGACTGTTCTGTTTAGTTTAGTTCATGCTGTAGCGGTTCAGTTTGAAAATGTGAAATCTGATGCAGTTTTCATAAACCACTGTTAGTCTTTTTCACTTTTGATATTTATTCATTGGACAGCATATGAAAAGTCTAAGTTGTAATTGTAGTATCACTGTATAGGATCATGAGTTGATTCAACTTTGATGTTTCTTATGAACATAAGTCTTAAAATTCATTTAACAGATCATACGTAGTTCATTAATATGAAATTGGTTATTTCTTTTTGTGGTTTGAAAGAGAAATGACAACAAACAAAGTTATTAGTGACCACCAAAATTAGAGAACAAACAGAACCTTTTTGTTTGTGGTTTCAAATTTTTAAAGAAGCGCTATGAGTCAAAGTGGTGTAATTGTGATTTTGGTCTTGTTTAACATGCAAAAATTCATCAAACTAATTTACCATGTAAAACAATTTCAATCATTGACCAAAACATACATTAGAGCTCGATCCAATTACACATTCACAAATAACATTGAATCACACAAACAATTAAAGTTGTCTACATTTTTAATAAACATATTATAAATAGCTAAGCAATAAACAGTTCATAACATATTAAACAAGCTCATGCGGTATAGTGAATCATATTACAAATGCAATCAAACACATATTACCCTCATATGCAAAAATGGAATCAAAGTCATATTACCCTGCAAATGTAGACACCCAACAGTACATAATTCAATATAATTTTATAAAGATCAAGAAAATGGTGAAGGAAAATAATTCAAAACCTCATTCTTCTTGTCTGTGTCACCTTCTTAAGCCTGCTCATTGTCACAAGGGAGTGAAAGCAGAGATTCTATAAACATAGCCACGGATCCATCCCATGTAACATTCCATTTAGAGAAACGCCCTATCAACTCTCCATTGTCATCATACTTCACCAATCCAATACCACTATGTGCTCCAATAATATCACCACTTTTTGTACAGCACAATGGGGAAAAGGACTCATCAGAAATGTCATCAACAGTAAAAACAAGAGTATCTGTCCAAGACGAGCTTACTTTGTATTCATTCATCACCCATATTTCAACTGTATTATCATTATAATCCATAGACCATAGACTGAGAAATTCCCCACATACCCACAAACCACAGTTGTTAGGTTCATAGTTATAATTGTAATAATCATCTGGCAAAAGCATGTCAAAAAGTTCCCTTTTCGCTAAATCAAATGCAAGGATAACATTCTTTTGTAAATCACTACGATAAGCCAACCAATGAATAGCCCCGTTATAGAGGGAACCTACGTTGGGCTTATCATCAAAGGCATTACTAAAAGAGGAGTGAGGACACTCAATTTGTTTCCAGGTATTGGCTCTCAACGAGAAAAACTCGATGCATGAGTACATATAAGGGAAGAATGATAAAAGCACCAAGTAATCATCTGTTAACGGATCATACCCAAAACCATATAACTTTTCATCGTCGTCATCTACTTCTGACCAAAAAGGAGACATAGGTATTTGTTTGTGAAATCCGGTGGATGGATTCCATAGGTAGAGGCTTGAAGCACAATGCAACAATATAAAGCCTCTACATGAACCTTTAATTTCAAAATCATAATTAGATTCAGGAAGAAGAAAATCAAGATTGAGTGAGGAAGAAATAGAATCATAACCAAGCGATGCTTCCAAATCTATAGACCGAGGAGGTGTTGATATGAACAGAATTCTAGGAGTGGATGTTGTGGCAGTGAATTGAAAATGTGAATTTGCGAAATGGGGATCGGAGATGAGAGAAAACCAATACTTACAAACGCATTTGAAACGAATAAGAGATTTCACCGGTAACCAAAGCAGAATTTGAACGATCAAGTCAGGAGGTAGATACGGCAGTGAATTCGTCTTCTTTTCCATGCGCCTTTCTCCAATGCGACACTACTTGTTTCTCTTCGATTAGGGTTATGAATCAATTCAAGACCCAGCTCTTGATTTATTCAAGACCCATTTTCCATATTTATATTCATAATATTTTTATACGAACCAAAATGGATGTTGATATTTTTTTTATATATTTATTTTCATACACGTAAATGTAATAAAAAATGATTTTTAATATACTAACAAAAAAGAGTTAGAATGAAAAGATTATTATCAGATATATAAGTAGAAGTAAAAGTAAAAAAGAAATGAAAAAAACAGTGAGCCTGAAATAATTGTTATATCAAATATGATAACCAAAGAGAAGAGAGTTGATGATTTTTGAAATTCTAAATCTCTAATTATTATAAAAAAATTATAGATGTGATCTATAAAAGATATGAATGTTCTGAACAATAATTTTTTTTCATTCAATTGACATAAAAAATCCAAATAAAAACGTAAGTATAATTGTTTGAAGATCAAAAGAATATTATTTTGTTTTGAATATTCCTTCCAAAAAAAATATATTTTGTTTTGAATACAAAATATTCATGTCCAATATAGTCAGACACACATCGTTACAAACAAAAAATATTGAATAGTGAAACTAAACTAAACACGCTTGTAAAGCAAATGAAAACATAATGAATAGAGAAAACATAAATTTAAAAAAGAGTAACAATCTGATTCTCTTGAAAAATGCAAGCCATAAGAGTTGGTGGGAAAAATTGAAATGAGATATCAATAAATGGAGGGTAAAGACATCAAGGTAGGTAAAGTCTAACAAAAAATTGTTTCATCTAAAAATCAAACTCTGATTTAATTGAGTCTAATTGATTGATTGATCCATTCATTTAGGTGAAGATCAACAATTAATTGAACCAAATCACTTGATTATATTATTACTAATAAATCAATGATAGCATCGTATTGTAGGCCATCTATGTTTTATTTTAAGTCGTTTTAGAATAAAATACATTGTTATAAGTCATAAGTCCTTTTACAATATTATTGTAGAATTAATTATGCTTACGAGTATCTTGAAGATACAAGTTAAATTTTTTCTTTTGTTGAGGGTGTTGTAAAATTAGGGATAATAATATCTCTACAAATAATAATCAATATATAAATAAAACAATCAATTAAATATAAGCAAAAATGAGAGATCAATAAACTTATCTTTTTGATATTGTTGTTGAATTAGATCACCGACCACAACTTTATCAACATATTTGACAACCAAATTAAATCTACTATCGAATCAACATCTATAAAACGAGCAAGCAGTGAAGTAGTCTGAGACGTGCTGATCGCACTGTCCTTAAGGATTTTCCGCAAATCCCCCAAAATTTAACAGACCCTTCTCGCTAAAAACCGAGGATACCGAACTGATAAAGAAAAATATTTGCAAGAAGAGGAGAACCCAAAGTTGTGCATTAGAATCATTTCGTAAATTATTTTCTCTTTGGTTCAGTATATATATCTCATGAACATGAGGGGATGGTTTTTTTGTTATTTGTGTCTGCCAAAAAATCAGTCCTTGATTATGAGTTAAAGGCATTATCAATACCAATTAAATCTCACGGTTACTGTTCAACAAAATTTAAGGTATAAACCGTTATGCTACTACACATGTAAATCCCTTTTGACTTGGTAAATTGAAGCAAGAGAACATGCACTCAAAGAAATTATTTTACAGAATATGTTTAGACCAAGTCCAATATATGATCAAAGGGATTGCACCATGTCTAGTAAAATAATAATAATAATAAGTTTCTATTAAAAATATTTTTCAATATTACTCAATTAAAAATATAGGACACATTATTTAAAACTTTTGAAATATACTCTAAATTTACAACAATCCCCCACATATTTCAAAAGTTTAAAAGAATTTAGAAAAAAGACTTTTTGGGTTAACATCCTAGATGTGATGCATCAAACTGGTGTAGCAAGCTATATGAACCAGTCCTAGAATGATAATACTTAACACACAGCGAAGTTGGTGTAACAAGCTGTATGATCCAAAAACGCAACACATGTCCGTCTTAAAACGGATCATTTGTTACATTCATGATATTGTTGAGTTTGGCCTCCACCTATATCCTCCCTTCATCGACAAGCTCATATCTTACACATACGCTGATTGAGTTGGATGTCCAGACACAAAAAGATCTACCTCTGGATATTGTGTGTATCTTGGTGACAATTTGATCTCCTGGTCCGCAAAACATCAACATACCTTGTCTCGATCAAGTGCAGAGGACGAATAACGAGGAGTGGCTATGGTAGTGTCTGAATGGTGCTGGATTTGAAATCTACTTTTAAAACTACATTGTCCTGTTACAAAAGCAACTTTATTTTATTGTGACAAAGTCAACGCAGTATACTTGTCCGACAATCCAATTCAACATCAACGCACCAAACACATCGTTTTGTAGCTTTTAAAGTGGATTTCGTTCTAATGGTAAATATTACTCACCTACGGTGAGAGACATGACAAGGTCTCTCACGCTGGCATCCGCCAATCATTTCCTATATATCATGTTTTGAGAGAGAGCAACCAAGGAGCTGATGGAGTTGCTAATTTTGGTCTATGTTTATCGGTTATTTCCAAAGTAAATGTTATTTCATGTTTAACACTTTAGAAATATTAAATTTAAAAATAAAAATCAAATGGCTTTTTTCGGTCAAGATGGTGTTAAAAATTAGCTAATTTAAAACTAAGTTGATCTCGTCAAGTATGTTCTTAAAAGGTCTCCATCTTTCTATCTGTTCAACAATAGACTCAACTCGAACACAACAATGGCAACAATAAACAAAACTAAATTCGCTAATGGAAATGCAAATGCTATAAATGTACGCCTTTAGATTCATCACCCATCCCAAAAAGCACACACCTGCAGTCTTATTATCAATATTTGGTTCTTGCAAATGGAAATATAAACATGTGTTGCACAACCAAATCCTCTTTTGGAGTTTGATTTTTTCCTGCCAATATTGTCTGATATTACTGCTATGATTGTGTTAAGTTCAGTTCATGCTGTAGCAGCTCAGTTTGAAAATGTGAAAGTTGATGCAGTTTTCAAAAACCACTGTTAGTCTTTTTCACTTTGCAAGTCAGTTTTTATAAAGCATGTATGCAAAACTAATACATTCTCTAATAGCTCTAATAGTTTTTAACGACTGCTTCCTCTAGAATTATATCTTATTTCCTACTTAGGTTCAGAAAAGGGAATGCAGATTTTTAAATTTTTAACAGAAAATCTTTCTTGTTTTTGTTATGCCCTGAGCTTGTACGGCTTTTTTTAGTAAACGACTCTTCCCCCTGTAATTCATTTCTTGCTGCTATAAATGAATAATTTTGTCTCATAGTGATGACTTTAGTCATTGGATAGCATATGACTTTAGTCATTTTTTGTTGATTCAATTGATGTTTCTTATGATCTGAAGTCGTATAGTTCATTTAACAGATCATGTGTAGTTTATCAATTTTAAATTGGTTTTCTTTTTTGTGGTTTGAAACAGAGAAATGACAACAAAGTAAGTTATTAGAGACAAACCAAAATTAGAAAACAAACAAACGGCAACTTCTTTTTCCTTCAAATACATACGTGTCTATGATCAAATTTTTAAAGAACCCCTTTGAGTCAAAGTGGTGTATTATGATTTTGATCTTGTTGAACATGCAAAAATTCATCAGATTAATTTACTATATAAAACAATTTCCAGCAGTGATAAAAAAAAATACATTATATTATATATCACAAGAACACATGACTAACGTACTCCAATGATAGGAACAAAATGTACATAATAAACCGAGAAACAACAAAAAATTCATTCCATTAAACTGAGAATAAGTGATACTCAAATTAACTAAAAAAAAAAGGGATACACAAATGATTACATTATGTAAATTTACATAGATGATGTTTATACATTTCAATACATATCCTTACCAAATACACATTTGGCATTTTCGACACAGATAGCACAATTTAATATTGACTGATACTGCTAGTGCTAATCTACATGCTCATGTGCCTGGACTATACCACAGTACACTACTGTCAGCCCAACAATGATATACCTCCTCAAAGATATATTGCAGTAAGTATTTTCCTTATGTAACTGATGTTGCAACATCGACACCATTTAAGTGCACGCCATTTTTGCTTCCAAATTCAAGCTGAAGATTCCTCATATAGAAGACTACAAATAGAATGTTATTCAACAAACGAACACATCAATTTTCATATGCACCAATGGTTTTTCAGATTCACTCTTCAAATATCAAACAAATTAACATAAGCAACTGTTAAAACACATAATCAGCACTCCATTGAACCCTAAAAAGAGTACACGCGACAGTCGGTTATAGCCCTCAAGTTTCATATAAACCATATTAAAGATAAGCTTGAAAAAATTTGGTAAGAAAGGAAATCTCATCTTAGTTTTGCCTAAATCGTTACCTAGACTTCCCAATCCCCTTTACCAAATTCTAGCTTAAAAGTACAAATCATATTTGACCAACCGAATCTCTAAATTGACGGCAAATTTTTTCAACTATCTTTTTCTGCATATTACGCAGCAAGTAAGTACCCGAAATGATATTTGAACCTTAATAACAAAAACACTGACGAGTACTGACAGTATAACACTGATGAGTATATCTGTTTTTCTAATTGCAGACATGTACAAATTTCAAACAACTCCACTTTGCTTTTCTACTTAGTACCGTGGATTGAATTGGTTTTCCTTTTTGTTTATTTATTTATTTTTTGAATTTGCACTTAGTACCCAACCTAGGTATTAAATTAAAAGAGAAATAAATCAAAATGAAAAGAGAAGTGAAAAAATTTAGTAGGTGATCATTGATCTCAAATATAGGAAGAGCAAATGTGAATCCATAAAGTGTTTCTTCAATGGTTTCAAATTGCACTAAAAAGGGGAGCTCTCGGGGAAACCAATTTAGCAGACTCAGCAAACTTTTGAACTCATGAATCAAATTACTGCATCTCTCAAAACTATAGCTTTCATGTTAAATTATTTTCTCTTCAAACTTTTGCAACATATAAAACAATTTCAAGCAGTGACCACAACATTCATTAGAACAAATGTGAGTCCGTAAAGTGTTTCTTCATTGATTTCAAATTGCACCAAAAAGGGGAGCGCATGGGGATAACAAACAAAGCTGTCAATATTACCGATAAGCATATTGCAAATAGTTAACCAATATACATTTTGTGAAATATCAGATCAACTCATGAGGCATACTGGCTCATGTCACAAATGCAGCACCCAATGGTTCATAACACAATATAATTATAAATTCCAGAAAATGGTCCAGGAGAATATTTAATACCTCATTATTCTTGGTGTCATCTTCTTAAGCTTGCTCACTGTCATTGGGGAGTGAAAGCAGAGACTCTGTATACAGAGTCATTTGGGATCCCCGTGCATCTTCATCATAGGAGTTTTGCTCTAGAAACTCTCCTTTGTCATTATATTTCACCAGTCCAATCCAGCCATTTGATGCAACAATATTGCCACTTTTTGTACAACATATGGGGTAAAGGTAGGGAAAGGCATCAATAGGAAGAACAAGAGTTTTAATCCAAGATGAATGCACTCCGTATTCTTCCATCACCCATATATCAACCTTATGATCCCCCGAAAACCATAGACTGAGAAATCCTCTAAATACCCATAAATCACGATCATTAGAATGATTGTGAATATCATCTGGGAGAGGTATCAATAGAAGTTCCCTTTCCGTTAAATGAAAGGCAACAATAACATAAACACATATATCATGACGAAAAGCCAACCAATGAATAGCCCCATTGAAGAACGAGTCTACCATGGGATAATAAGAGGAAACAACTTTGCTACAATAAGGCCAATGTGTAGTACCCACAATTTTCTTCCACACATTAGCTCTCAATGAGAAAATCTCCAAGTGGGATAGCATGTCATCTGAGTTTGGAATACTATCATACGATGCCGAAACCACCAAGTAATCATCTTCTGATGGATCATACCCGAAACCAGAGAAATTTAAATAATAATGATTAGAAGGTATAGGTATTTCTTTGTGAGCTCCGGTGGATGGATTCCATAGGTAGATGTTTGAAGCACAATAGAAAACAATAAAGCCTCTAGATGAGGCTTTGATATTAAGATCTGAATAAGGTTCTGGAAGCATAAAAGCAGAATCATTGTGAAGCGATGCTTCTAAATCTACAGAACGAATTTCAGAAGTCGGTGTTCTGAACATAATTCTATGGCTGTGTGTTGCGGCTTTAAGTTGAAAATGTGAATTTGCAAAATGAGGATCCGAGATAAGAGAAAACCAAGACTTGCAAACGCATTTGAAACGAATAAGAGACTTCACCGGTAACCTCAGGAGGATTAGGATGATCAATTCATTGGGCAGAAACATTGGTAATCTCTCTTCTTACAAGGAATTCAAAGTTATGAGAGATATTTAAATTGTCTAACTTATATCAGCCGAAGCCACCAAATAAAACAATTCCATGCCTGCAACGATGATGTGTAGCGACAATGACGACGGTGAATACATACAATGATAGCGACATCCCACGCCTGCAGCGATGGTACATTTCTATAAAATTAGTTGAAAAAAATTATAAAATACCCAAAATACAAAACAAAACAAAAAAGTGGAGAATATATTAAAGTTTTTTTCTTTTTGTTTAATTTTAGATATGATCCCTATTTCTTTTACTCACTCATCCTAAATTATATGTCACTTTAACAATTTCACATCCATTATGAAATGTAGTTAATATTACACAGAAAACAGATAAAATAATAAATAGTAAAAAACATAATAGAAAAACAATCATTAAAGATTTTTTGATATTTTAAAATGATATATAATGGTTGGATAAACAAATTTTACTAAAATAACATAGTTTGGGACTGAGGAAGTACCATTTTACAGAATTGATTAACTTATTTTGAAATTTGACAATCTAAGCCCTTCTACCATCTGTGTCATCTTTGCAGAACATATTGGAAAAAAGTAGTGAGTGGGAATGGAACTAAAAGAAAAAGCAAGAGTATTAGTCCAAGACAAATGCACTTTCTATTTTTCATTACCCATATTTCAAATGTATCATCCCCATAACCCAAATACTGAGAAATTCTCTAAAATCACAATATGTAGGTTCATGGTCAAAATCATTGGGTGGGGGGGAGGAGACATCTCTAAAACTTTCTTTTCATTAAATCAGTTTCTAGGTCCGACAAATCTACAAGTACGACATCCAACAAAATTATCGTGAATAGAAAAATTTGAGTAAACCATCAAATTGATCTCTAAATTTGTAAGACACACTCACATAGATATTTTAAATATTTTAAAAGGTCTCTGACATTATTAAACTGCCAAGTTGATCTTCCATATTTAACCATTTACTATCAATTTAATCCTTAACATGTTTTCGGAAGGATTAGTATGAATAAAATTTGACAGAGTCATGAATCTTTTTCAAATATTCATAAAGATGGAGACCTATTTGAGAATGTGGACGGATTTAATGGTTTACTCAAAAAACAAATCAGAAGTTACAAAATATTTATTGATAATATTATCTTGTGATTGAAATATCTCTCTTTTCCCGATTATGAATTACTACTCACAAATCTTTTCAACTTCGGAAACAAATTAGCACACAATGATTTTAAGTTTTGCTTCGAAATTCTGAACAAAGCAAATCGAAGGACTTGTAATTTTACTAATGAAAGGACTTGTAATTTATTTTGTAGACATGTTAGAACAAGATATCTCGTTTTATTCTGCGCATAATTTTTTTCAAGTAATTCAAAAATGAAAAATTATTGAGGATATTTCAGCACTAGTCTTAGACACTTTTTTTAGTGTAAATAGACACTGACAATGAGAATTTTGCATCCTTTGTTCCATTTTAGAAATAGTGTTAGCTCACACTTACTCTTTTGGAAAAAATAGACCTCAATTCAGCAAAGTCATGCTCTTGGAGTTTGTTTTAGTCTACAAGATTCCTTATTTCACCGCCTCTCTTCACATAACCCTTAGGCAGCATGTCATCAGTATTTGCAGTCAATGTCTCATACAAGAATGCAGATTTGACATCTAGGTCATATAATTTTCATCATCCGAGTTGCAATAATTCTCATAGGATCCAATCTAATAAGTATATAACAGGGAAAAAAAATCAAGTATGCATGCTCATGAGTCACAACTCCTATCTCTGCAGTTGTCTAACATACTGCTATTATGAACCTAATAGTTTGTTTCACCGCATGCTTCACTTTCTACTTCAGGCCAAAAAACAATTTATGAATTTGCTTCTCTGATAATAGTGTTCCGACTGTGTTCAGTAATATTATGTTTTCCTCTCTGCCTCCCACTCTGGTAAACATGTCAATGAACACATTATTTCAAATTTCCTATGTATTTATGCCCACACATATATTCTGTCAATGTCACTTGCATTAAAGATAAACGGCATAAATGTGCAAAATTATATGCATTTTTATTCTCAAACCATCAAAGTGTCTTAGGTTTTACATTTAGCCGTAATGTGAATAGAGATACAAAGAAAAACTTAAAACACCAAAAATGATAATGAGGTTTCTCTCTTATCCCCCACAATTTGTGACCGATATTAGTCAGGTGTTCTTACTTCAAACATAAACTACAACCAGCTATTTACAAATTTATATTCCAATTATATTAAATGTGACTCTACATATCGGGCGAATGACAACTAAATGCTAAGGATGACTTCGGACAGACTTACGAGAGAACCAGAAGAGAAGGTTATTTTTCATCGATAAATCTTAGTGCTATAAAGTATAAACTTGGGAATGTTAAGACCACATATTCCAGCCAGTCTGTGGATACTACTACTAGACCACATAAATGTACAGCAGCAAGGGAGATAGTTTCCATTATTTTGTGTTGAATCCAATGTACATCAGGTGAATAATTTTTATTACATTGTCTTGGGACAAATATTATACAAAGAAATAGGCATCATACTGATCCATAAACACTTGAAATTTGCATGCTACT
>Ga0099826_10002663_pt1 | contig 11657 bp, 4 predicted proteins | sample Mtrugardesep15_FD_76830 | JGI IMG/M metagenome (GOLD analysis project Ga0099826, IMG submission 76830) | Root nodule microbial communities of legume samples collected from California, USA - M. trunc garden sep15 | ecosystem: Host-associated > Plants > Roots > Nodule | place: USA: California...
CCTTAACTATTTATTACTCTCTCTTCTTTCAATTTTTTCATTTATCTTTCCCATATTATTTATTAAGGACAATTTTGTAAAACAACTCATAATAGCTATTTTCCACACAATATTAATTGCATTTCTTAATATGTGTGAAATGTCCAAAACGTCATACAATTTGAGACGGAGGGAGTATTATTAACTTTAAAGCCCATTAAATATTTGGACTAAAGGCTAAGTGTGGACAATAGCATAAGATAATTGCTCTTCTCCCATCTATTTTTACTCGTTTCCATCAAAATAGTCGAACGTAAGTTAACTCGCGTAGGTGAATTTTCAATGTGAGTTAACTCACATATGTGTATTTTTCAGCGTGAGTTAATTCACGTTGAACGAAAATGAGCAAAAACAGACGAGAATAACAATTATCATAGCGCCAAGTTGGACAAACATACTTAATCCTCATTTTCTCTTCGTATCAATTTGATTGAATTAATTTAACTTCTTCAACAAAAAAAAACTTAATCCACATTATTATCTCTTATTTGAAAAATGTTAAAATCATTATCTTTCTAGCATTCTTTTAACCTTCATTTTCCTATGAATTGATGAAATTCTTGTAGGTCTCATAATTTTACGTGAGACCTATTTCTAAAGTGTAAAACTCACATGCGTTTTGTACAATAAAAATAATGAATGTTAAAGATAATGTTAGAAATACAATGTTAATAATACTCCTCACTCCTTTTGTCAAAATAAAAATAAAAATACTCCTCACTCCTATATTCTTTCAATAAAACAATATTTACCTTTGACCGGAAAAAAGGAATAATATTAATAACTATATTTTACGAAGGGACAATTCAAAGGTTGTCTATGATAATTTTGAGTATCATGCTAACTACTCCCCTCCATCTTTTTTTATATGTTTTAGAACTTTAACTATATTTCAAAATATTTGATGTTTAGTATATTTAATATTTTTTTTTTAAGTTTACCCTTGTTGGAAAACACACCATGAAACTATTAAAGGTGTTGTGACCTTTGACTTATCACATGTGAATTTAATCATAAATAAGGACATTTTAGTCTAAAACATACAAATATTTCTATGTTTTAATTACTCCTTAAGACTTGTGCCAAGAGCTAAAACATCAAAAGATAAAAAAAAATCAGAGGGAGTAGTGTCTAAATTAGTGGCCCTTAAATACTAGTTAAACAAACAAATATAATAAAAATATCTTAGAAATTGTGTAGTCAAACTCTTAAAAGTGTTAAAATATATATTTTTTCAATACAAAATGTTCTCTTTTTATCCCCTTGAGCGCTAGTTAACATTTTTCATAATTTCATAATGAGATAATACTTATAATAGTTATTTTAGTCTTTATATGTAACAAGTAGCTGTGAGCCGTCGTCTGAAACCCTAATTTCTTCTCATTCATCCATCAAACATGGGGTGGTTTAGGGTCAATTTTTTTACCCCAAATCACTCCTCTAAATCGTTTTCTCCTTCCCTTCTATTTAAATAAGTGATTTTCACATTGAATTAAGTTTTCCTTTTGTGATTTCGTCGTCTTAGTGCGACGCTGTTTTGTTTGTCGTCTTTGTGCGGCGTTGTTTGTCTTTTCCCTCTTGTTCAAGTGTTTGTTCGATTCAGATTATTAGATCAGCTTCGATCCAGTGCAGATCCAATCAATGACTTTGGCGTCATCAACGTTACAGATCCGGAGGCATGACTATTCCGGAGATTTTAATTTAGTCATATTTGTAGGCTTATGTACTTTGCTGTTTTATGCTATTAACATGGATGTTGTGAGTTTGTTCACATATTCATCCTTTTTGTTTTTAGCGAATTTGTATTGCATCGATGTACTCTATGAATTCGAATAAATGAATGTCGTTTGTTTTGTGTCAAAAAAAATGTAACAAGTAGCTATAATGACCCCTTAATGTATCAAAATTTCAAAATAATATCTGATTGTGCACTTCATTAGTCAAAATAATTTTGTTAGTATTGTTATATTAGTCTTTCAATATACTTACTTATTATCATATTAGTCCTTATAAATACTTACTTATTGTCATTTCAGTCTCTATATAAAATGAGTTATTGTGAATATTAAAAGATTATTTTAGCGTCAGAGACTATTTTGACTAATAAAATGCATAATCAAAAACTATTTTAAAAATTTATATATTAAATAACTATTATGACTATCTATTACACGTTCAAAGACTAAAATGACCATTACCCTTTAATAATTAGAGTAGTACTTCAATTTGGAGTAGATATTAGTTAATTCGAATATATTACACTATATATAACTATAACTTTTTTATGTTGTACTCTCCTCCATATTAGCTTCCCTCATGCCCCGTATCCCTACATGCAATGCAATGTTGCATCAAGTTAACACACAAGTACAAACTCTAGAAGAATCCCACAAACAACACTAGTTATTTTTGGTTAGCAAATTAGTGCTCTCACATTGTGACGTACATATTCTTTCTCTAAGACAAAAGTATTCAATTTCTTATTTATTGATGCGTCCCCCACTCGGACAACACATGATCAATTCTTGTCCTTGATGATAAAACATCGCTTTAATATTGTGTGTCAGAACTTACCTATGAAAAAATATCTTGTATAAACTTCGTATGTCTATCTTGTTTGATTATATATATACTCACTCAACTAGTAGATTTTTTTACAGTTATATACTCAACTAAATTTTTACCAAGTAAATATGATTTTTTTCTAATCAAAATTTAGTTAAATAAAGTACAATGGGGAACCATTGATCCAACCAGAACATATTCAAAGTACAAAACTCATGTTACAAGACAAAATGACTTTTACACTATTAACAAAGTAAATTGAGAACACAATCTTCCAAAATTTGCTAACTACCAAGCACCAAGCCAAAGATCTCACTTTGCTTTTAAATCAAATAATTGTACTTTTTTGCAGATGATATTGTTTGTGATATTCTAGATAGTCAATTTGGTAAAATTAAGACCTTAAATTTATTTGCTTAATGACAAAAAAATGAAGAGAATAACACAATTGAGAAACAAACCAATCATAAAAATTAATTCAAACACTACAAATTATGCAAGTAATATCTTAGTTAATTCTTGCACAAGCAACTAAATTAAAGCAAGCAATATACATATAACATACTCACCCAACAATATAAACTTATAGATAATAAAATACAGTCATATTTTGTTTTTCAGACCACACTTCTTGCAAATAAAACATCATAAGCTAGCTTGCTAATTCTCTACCTAGATGGAGAGTTTGGAACCAACTTTAGGTTTAATGTGATATTACAAACTAATTAAAGCTCAAATAACAACTTAACAAGTGCTAGCTAGCTGCTTAATTAATTTACAATGTCTAATTCAAGCAAATTTAACATAACATTGGTTCCATTAGTTCAACTGCTCAACCAAGGCGCAAATCGTCATTTTTGTAACCTTCTTCGCCGTGGTGATGAGGAAAATTCAGATGAGAATGGTGCTGACAGAATGCATACAGAGTGGAGGCACCATTGGCCAATGCAACTGCTGATTCCTCGTCTCCTTCGTCGTGGAAAAGAAATTGTGGATGGATCACACATTTTTCCTTCTTATTGTTATTCCATTCAAACAATAAAAGGAAACAAAATCATTTCCTGTTCTCTATATATAAATATAAATCATTTACAATTACAACAAAATGCAGTTTACTATCTTTGTACTTACTAGAAAAAGTTGAAATAATGACCGAAATTAGAGACAAATTTAATAAAAGTGGTCATTAAATTTGACGTCTCTACACTTAGGTACGGATTTAGAGACGGAATTTGATTTTTTTCTGTCTCTAAATTTAAGTCACATTTCAACTTTTTATAGTAGTATCCATGGTTAACTTCAAAAGAAAATGTTCTTACAAGTTCAAGCAAGAGATTTCCATTCATCTGCTCCAAGCTTCTAACCTGCATATTATTCATATAAAGTTTAAATAGACCATAGGTCTATCAAATTCACAAGAGCAAGAAAAAATTGGATCATAGATTAAAACTAAAAAATATTGCTGACCTTTTTCCTACAGGTATCGGTCCGAGTTTTGATCACATGAAACTGTGAAACAAAATGCAACAAAAACACAACATGACAGCATATCAGCTTAAAGACTAAAAGGAATAACTGAATTAATAACTGTAACAAGTTAAATTGATATCAAATTCCATTGCTAAGTGCTGCAAATCAGAGGATAAAAGTGATGAAGATCCATTTTATAGAAAGAATAACCCTTACAGCTTAATAGAGATTGAAGAACTCTTTGTTTCATATAATTGATAAAAAAAAAAAAATAGTATATATATTAGTACATAAGATCCTCAATGTATAGAGCTTTTGGAAAATGAACAAATTAACTATCAATCAACAAACTAACTATCTAGTAACTTTTCTAACTAAATTTGATATTTATATAACTAAGTAATAAACTGTTTGAGAAAAAAAGAGATTAAGCAGCTAGTCACTTGAAAATTTGCTAAAATAAAAGAGAGCAAGAGGCTAATTAAGTCACATCTTCAAAAGAAAGTAGACAACAATAATTTTGTGCTAGAGAAAAAAAAAATAGTTTGTAAATTAAACTTGTGTTTACGAGTAGCTTGTAGTTTAAGATTAGTTTATGTAGAAAGGGTGAAAAAAATTAAAGAATTTGAAGATCCATATAATATTGGAAGTATTGATTTTACCTTCCTTTCACGTATTTTAGCAATGGAAGAATTCATATCCTCTTCAAGACTACGCAGTTGTTGAAAGCTAAGGTCATCCAATTCCATACCACCCTCACCTATTCTATGCCTTTTCAATTCATCACAATTCCAACAATCAGATTTCACTAAAAAAAGTGAACATAAATCCAAAGTAAAAATATTAATATTGTACATAGCTATGCATCATTAATTTACCTGATCTGTCTTCTAAGTTTATGGTTAATATCTTTCAGTTTCTTCAAGTTTTCAAGCATTTTCTGTAACCACACAAATTCACATTAATATCATAAAATAAATAACAAGATATCAAGCACAATTTCTTTACCTCATAGTGAGAACGCCACAGATCTATATCCCCTAAAGTCTTCTGATATTGATCAATAATCTTCTTTGTACTGGTTCACAAGTAACATAATATATTAAAAAAAAAAAACTCATATAATTAAGAATAAAGATATAAGATAGTACTTACGATAGACCAGGGGTGATGTATTCATGCATCTTGTTATTTTTGGAGAACATGATGAGTGAAACCTTAGCATCACATAGAACACTAAGTTCATGTGCTTTCTTGAATATACCATTCCTTCTCTTTGAGTATGTCACTTGCCTGTTTGTAGGATTCTCAATCAACTTTATCTCAATCTTCCCACGACCCATTTTCAATGATCTTCACTACTACAATACTATACTATAGTGTACTTGTTCTATAACTTCTCTTCACTTTCCAAAGTGCAATATTAATAGATAGAAGAAAGAGAGAGAGAGAGAGAGAGAGAGAGAACTAGATTGCAATGAAACTAAACTAAAGACTAAAGAGAGTTGTTATTATCTGAGTGTATAGTGTCATCACACTTGTACTATACTGGTGTGTGACTCGTAAAGTGATGTGAAGAGGGTTTCCTAAATAGGAAATGTGTTCTTTGCTACGAAAGGAAAAGTAGGGTTGGAATGTAACTGCAAATAGATTCTAAATTGATGTGAATGTGAAAGTGAAAGTAGTGTGTGATCAGAAGCAAACTCCAATACTATTACATTATTGTTATTTAATGGGACGGTTGGCACATTTTAATTAATTCTCAGCTACCTCTTCTTACTTCGATTTATTATTAGGCCCTTAGGTCAGACACTATGTACAACAATCTTCATCATATCATCATTTTGTTTACAAGTTAACTAAGTTTTGTTTTGACCAATCTTCATGTGGTAGGATATTTAAGTTGTTTTTCATACACATGTGGTAGGAGTTTTAAGTTGTTTTTTCTTCTATTTTCTTAAATATTTGTTCTCACATCTTGGAACCAAATATCTATATTATACAGTTCTTAAATATTTCATATATTGTGTAACCTAAATTAAATTTTGGTATTGTTAACTTGTGTCTTAAGAGATGTGTTAAATATTTTAAAGAGAGAAATTTTAATTTATTTTGATAAAAACAATTGTTTAACGTTTAAAACATTTAATACACAACTTTTTAGATAATATTACTATATTAAATTCCTTAACATGTGTTGTAAGACATTTGATAGCATTTTTCATTTGATTTAAGATGGAGTGTTTGGATTGATTAGTTAATTTAATCAATGATTACTATAGCAAAAGTGGTGATCTTAATTTGCTTGAATTGATTGTGTACTTGGGAGCTACTATTTGTCTTGTGTGTTTGTTGTTACTCATTTATTTAAAGAACCTACTATATGGGTTGCTTAGCTTGTTAGTTTTATATAGGACATGTGATGATGATGAGTCTCCACTTGATGTTCTATTTACTCCAAACATGGTATCCCAAGTTAATCATCAACTATGTGTTTATAACCCAATTTAGAAATCATTCATGGAAAAGGAAAGAATTTAATTGCAAAGGAATACAACTCTGATTAAGTAACTTAACTGTAGATTAATTGACCATATCTATAAAAGGGGGCTGTATACATTGCCCCATGTTGTTCATGGATGACATAATTTTAATTTATTTTGTGTATTATTAGGATTATGATTTATGTTTTGGTAAATTGATTCATCCCTGTCTAGTAAGATCAACTCAAATGTTAAAAAGCATTGGAAATATTTGATAAGCAAGACTTTGAAGTGAATTTTTTTTTTTTTTACCCCTGTAATTTACAGTTGTTTTAGCTTTTGTTTCATGTATATATGTTTCTAGTTTTTCATTCTTACCATTAGGCTAAGTAAGTCAATGGGGCGGGCGGAGGCGAGCTCCCCGTCCCCCACTCAAATTTTCCTCCATCCTCATCATGATAAATTTTCATATTCTCATTAGATCCTCATCGGCATAATAAATATGACTATACTTCAACTATTTTTAATCGATTAGTTGGTAAAAAGGTAAAATTTAACCATAAAACGAATAAAATACAGTATTATGACATTATTGTAAACATCACATATAGATTAAATTTAGACAATCATGGTATAAAAAGACAATAATAATAACATATCAAATAATTGTATATACAAATACAAACAATTTTTTTTTTTTCTTCTTGAAAAAGAGTCCCTCCGGGAGGCAATGTTATGATCCAGGTCTCCATCTTGCACTATCCTTGGGAGGGTTTCTCTCCCAAGCGATTTCTATTCTTTCATTACTACTGCAAACGACACACATTAACTGACATATGATATATTAATATCGATCCCGTTCAGTAAATATAACTCGGTTGGTAAGTTCATAAACTCTTGTCCGTAATAGTCGAGGTTTGAATCTTAACTTCCTCCTATTTACGGTGTAAATCAAATCCATCTATTGGTGTTCATAAGCAAACAATTCACAAATGTACGTCTTGTAGCAGAGGATCCGCAAGACCCCATCAGCACATGTCATGTCGCTATAGATGTATCTATCTATCTAGCTTGTGGCTGTGCTGCTGCTTACATATTAAATCAAATCATCAATACCGAGGCACGGTGATGTAGTTAAGAAAGTTCGAAGATTTTAACGTTGTTTGTTAGCATAGGACTCGTCACATCCTTTACTACTTCTATCAGCTTTGTCACATGCTTCTCATGATCATGTTTTGATTTTGAGTTAATTTCTCATTTCAACTTACCTAAACCTGCTTCTCACTCAAATGTCCTAAATAAATTATCAATCAATCTCGTCGTCTCAATTCATATGTAAGTAAACAAATATTTAGCAAAATACTACTTTTCAACACGTTCGTTTGTTTGTAACCAGATGGTTTTAGGTTGATCCTAACTAGTACAAATATGAAATATGGGACATCAAATAGCAAATACCACTCACTTGGGTATGCTATTGTTGCTGTTTTTTTTCTTTTCTTTCAATTATTTTGATTTTTGTGACATAAAAATTGAGTTTCGTCGTTAAGCAATCTCATAACGGTGTTAACCATAAATTTATTTAATCACTCGAACTACTTTATTAATCACAAAAATACAAGATGTTAACCACTTATTTTGCATAGTTTCAGAAAATGACAGAAGTATATCAATTTCAAAAGTAGTTATCGACGTACATTTTTGTGGTTAATGAAGTAATAAAATTGGTTAATGACGCAACTGAAATGTTGTACTACAAAAATCCTCTTCTATAACGTTCTCCTAAAAAAGTAATGAAAATGTTAAACAAGTGCTCTTAGGAGAATCTATGAATAATTAAATAAAAGTAAAGGAAATTCTAAATTAAATTGTGCATTCAAAACATTGAAACAACAAAAAGTAACTTTTTTATATATAAATTTTATCAATTATTTTTATTTTTGAATCTTTAACAAGTGACACAGTTGTTAGCATTTAATTTATGACAACTCGTATGAAAGAATGAAAGTGTTCATAAGAAGAGCAAGTGTTCAAAGGTAAATGCCTCTTCTGTAAAATTTCTCTACCATATTGCTGTCAAGAACGCGTCGTGAAAAATATTAAACATGAAAGACGTAGATTGCTATTCGAATGATTGTTTTTACCATTTGTCATCATATCACCATTGATGAAAGGTGTGTTCTTGAATGTTTTACAATGTGAGAATCATATATTCTAAGATCTTTATGATGTGTTAGTATTCTAGAATGAATACTATAGCTTACATAAGATACCAACCACACTAAATGTAATTAAGGATAAATTGTAGATACTAAACACTTAGTTTTGGGGATGTTAGGTGTTTAATATACAAGAAATTGTACGACACTGCTGCACTAGACTAGGGAGGTTTGGATTCGAAATAAGATGAATGTTATCATTGCCATTTTAGATAAAGGGAAAAGACAGAGCAAGAAATTCAAAATTAATCTTGGGTTGTGACAAAGGTGGAAAATAAAAAGCAAAGTGATAGTTCTAACACAGTGTTATTAAAAAGTGTGATTGTGTGTTCGAAATTAGGTCAAGAACTTTGAAAGATGGTTCAACATGGATAATTAAAGTAATCTTTGGATTTTCTAATCGTGTGTTGTCCGATATTTTGAAGGGTTACACATTTTTGGAGCATCTAAGAGCAACTTTAGCGCTATGTTCTACGGTGTTCTTAAAATGAAAAAACATGTTCTTAATTTTCACTCCATTGGAGGAGAGTGACATGGTAAGCCAGGTTGCAGAACAGTTCCTTGGGGAGAACATGTTCTAGCAGGTTTTGTGTCAGGAAAAGTTGAAGAGTGAGAGAGAACATAAAGGGGAAAAAATAACAAAATGGAACATGTTGCCGTGCAAGGTTTTTTGAGAGGAATAAATAGAAATACGTAGGGTCTATTGTGGGACCATAAAAGTAATATAAGAACACAAATATGGTTCTTGCATTAGAGTAAAAATTAGTGATAGTTCTTAAATCTTATGTGTCATCTATGGACCCACAAAAAATGATTGAAGAACAAAATTTTGGTTCTAGCATTGTAGATGCTCTAAGTGTAAATGAGCTGAAACATATTGACAATTTGACAAAATGTCATGTTCCACCGTGATACATACTTTTATCGTGGCAAGACCAAGACAAGGGTAATGTCACTTCGATCACCCCAATATATAAGGAGAGGACTATGCATCAATTAGAGGTGAGATATCGTAGAATAGAGATACAATATTCGTTGAAGTTGATAATCATGTTAGTTGGAATAGAAGAAGATATGTCTTAGATGTGATGAGAGATACATTTTAAATTCGTCTAGATTCAGTCAAGTTGTTGATCTTGTTTCCGACGTTTTCGATTATGAGTATCACCTACAAAACTAACAAACATAGACCGTCAATGCTCAACGTAGTTTGTAAGACATCAATAGAGTTAACATTTGTTATGGCATTTAGTTTACTTATATTGAAAGTGTTTTTTTTTTTTAAGAACTTATATTGAAAGTGTTATAAACATATTACCACTAACCATAAACATATTATTTAGTACCACAAAAAAAACATAATTATCCAATCATTTTAACATGTAACATAACAAAATCACAATATAGTGACAAGTAACATGTGTTAAGGTAATTGTATATATTTTGTAACTATGTTATTAGTGTGAAATATACACCAGCTTTTATCAATAACTAATCTTTGACAAAAAATCAATAACTAATCTTTGACAAAAATTTGAGTGGCCACCTACAACGGACTCTCCTCTCGAGAGGTTTAACCTTTTTTTTTTCAACCACAAGATTTAAACTCAAGACTTTGCTTAAAGAATCCAAATAAAATTTCAGTCGGACCACTGTAGTGTTTGCAGTGTAAACCTTGTTTATACTGCCCGATCATATCCATTAATCTCTTAAAAAAAATTATTCACATGGTTTATGAAGCTGATTCATAACGAAGATTTGAAAATACTCGTTCCTAAAAAATAACAGTAGATTAGGTCAAATGAAATAATGAATAATGCTATAACCCTATTCAAATCTTCCTATATATAATTTTAATTACTTAAAACAAATAGTGTTCATGTTGTCTTCATAACTATTCCAAACAATTTTCTACCCCAGAGAAAATACGGGAGCAAAATGCACAAGCTGGTGCTATAAAAGAAAATCAAAAGTAAGATTACATCTTTCTATAGTTCCTAAGTTGAATCATTCCCCACTCAGAAGAGTGTGATTACTAACATGGAAGAAACTACTCTACACAATTTTTCTGCCAAACATGCAAATATCATGAATTTCGTTGTATGCCACACATAATGCATGTATATAGTCAATTAGGACATATATAAGGCAATAATCCTTACGAGAAAGGTATTAAACATGAAGTCATCAAATACGAGGGTTAATAAGCCATCTATAACCACATCCAAATATATCAATGAGATTAACAACATTGTTCTGAGTTTGTTTGATCCTCAAAGTTGCTCACATAGTTTCCTGATTTTCTCTTCCTTTACAAATTACCAGGCAATTTAATTTACAGGAGTCTCGCAATCCATATAATTAAAGGGATCCTGGTTTCTCTTTTATGTTTTTTCCCATTCAGAAGGATAATCCTCTACTCTAGTTTTGTGAACTTATTACGGAAAACTTGTCATCATACTTTGTCATCATGGAACCACCACCTTGTCTCCTTGGGCGATCTTCCATTTCTGCAGTTCTTTACATAGCGATCATTATCTTCAGGGCGTTGCTGCAAAAGAAATCAAGTCGGCGTTGTTAAGTCATAACGATACCCAATTTGACGATGGATCACTGACCCACCTAAAGTTACCGGTAGAATCTTAAATAATGACCAATAATGCTTACTATCAAATTAGTTATTGTTCAAGCACGTATATGGCCCACTTGGTCAGTAAAAGAATTTATTTGATCTAAAATTATCAGCATCCTATATAAATGGAAGAATAAGGAAAACAAAAACTTCGCAGTACAAAATTCACACCTTTGCAGTTGAGCTTGAAAGCATCGACAGAATACTAATGCAGATAGAACTAACAGTCATTGCAGGAGACCATGAATC
>Ga0099826_10002664_pt1 | contig 11654 bp, 4 predicted proteins | sample Mtrugardesep15_FD_76830 | JGI IMG/M metagenome (GOLD analysis project Ga0099826, IMG submission 76830) | Root nodule microbial communities of legume samples collected from California, USA - M. trunc garden sep15 | ecosystem: Host-associated > Plants > Roots > Nodule | place: USA: California...
AAGATTAGAACTACGGATTTAGCGTTTTCGCCCACCTATTGAATAATTAGAATTTCAGTTTGAACCCAACTCGCCCCCAAAAAACTAGCTCAGGGGATGGAGATTGCCCCTCAATTATAATAACTACTTTGACTATATCACTAATCAACGTGGAATCTCCAACACACCTCTTCATGCCCAAAACTAGACATCTGGAGCATAAAGTTTGCAGGAACAGAAATTTGAGGGTGGCCAACAACAGATCTAGAGTAAGCTATAATAGCATCTTAGAATTTATTCAACCGCAGTACCCTACAAAACAAGTTAGTAAATCGAGAACTTCTCAAACATTATAAGCACTACCTAGGTTATATGTGTGGTCGATGTTAAACTATCTAGTAGTAACTTCAAAACAACTCTTATGTCTTATCTATATCACTTTTAAGTGAGCAGGAGCACTGCCTTGCAGAAGCTTATAATTTTACTTTTTCTCCCTATCCCACACCAAAACAGCAGCAGCTTTAGGGTTCAAGTATCGTCTGCTTCTTAGAAAATTGTGTATTCTAGCAATACATTTGCATCCTTAAACTGAAAGCTTCAAGGAACACCATGACACTCCTTAGTCCTTATGCATGTTTCCTATTATTTTCTTAACAAGAACCCATTACAAAACTTGTGATTCAACATGATTGCTGTTCCTTGATCATAGATACATTTAATTGAAACCCATAATATCTCCGGCCTGTATTTTCGGCCAGGGAGAATTCATCCTTCAGTTCAATTTAATAACTTCTGTACATGCATAGATTGATGCACAGAGCCTATCATGCAGATCACAATCAAATGAAAAGTTAACACTCAATTACTTCAATATCTCACTCGCTCACTCCCTGTCACACACCCCTCCCATAGCTTTATGAATCTATTAAATTTGTTGAGCAAGATAGAGACTTTTCGAAGACCGCAATTTCTTTGGCCAAGCACATATGAGTTCAGCATGGATTACTAGATTGCGATGAAATAAGCCTAATCTAACTGATAAAAACCTTACAAACAAGTTCCTTCCTCCATTTGTTAAAATCCTAATAAATGAAAATATGATAAAAACCTTACACAAGTTCCTTCCTCCATTAGTTAAAATTCTAATAAATGAAAATATTTATTTTCACTAATTGATTCTTGTAGAAAACTCCCACCATTGCATAAGTATGACAGACGATTGGGCGATGTCAAAACAATAGAACTATGGTTTCAGAATTTGGTTATAGTTAATTCAATCAAATCTCAAGAAGCACAACACTATTACAAACAATCATAGGATCCTTTATAAGACTTTTTATTAAGCTATCGTGTTAAGCAGAATCAAGTACAAATTAGAAACAAAGAAGAATTCTAACCTTTAACAGGCTTGCCCGCGCTGCCTTCATTAATCCCTTTACTACTTTGCTTCTCGTTGCTGCTGCTATAGCAACAATTAACAGGAACAGCTTGTCCAGATCCAGTCCATCCTGTGTCATCTAACAAACAAAAAACTTTCCTAGTTAGCATAACTTTCCTCGTGGCTAACATTCATCCTAGAATAAAGTGAAAAAAGCCCAAATTTTAATGATAAATGTAGGGAAGAAAGCATAATGGCGTTCAGAACAAACAAACCTGTAGTCACTTGTGGCAAACTGGCTGGTGGTGGAGCATTAAAATTCAGAGATGATAAAGGCAGATTAGTAACTGGTGTTCCAAGCACAGATGATGAATCTGTGCTATAAATGTAAGTTGGGTCAACAAAAGCAGGTGAAGGTTGCAATGGCCCCATGACTTGGGGGGATGCAGTAGGAGCTGATAATGCAAAAATAAAAACCAGTGTTATTCCATAATTCATACAACAGACAAAGGGGACTGGTAATCAAATATGGTTGAATACACTTACCGTTTTTGGGAGCTTTTTGAGGGTATGGGTGAGCAGCTTTTCTCTTTGGCCGAGGAGGTGGTACATGTTCACTTGTTCCACTCTTCTGAACTTTGAGAAAATACTTCTGTGCATGGCTTCGTATCTACAAAAAATAATTATACATAGAAGGGGAAATAAAGGAAAGTTTGAGGAACATATAATGAATGTCAAGTGTCAACGAATTCATCATAAGGAAAATGATAAAAACAAACACTGCACTCATTACATAATTCAAGATGAGTAAATGACTTTATCTCCTTTCGTTTAATCTTATTAACCATTCAACAAAAGTAACAACCGAAAGGTTTATTTCTTAACCCATCGTCAGCTGTCAGGTTTTTGAAGAAAAACATCACATTAACATAAGTCCCCAAATACTGCTTGGGAAATCATCATATCACTGTTCTATTCTAGTATAATATTCAGTAATGACACTGAATAAATTTCGCAAAATACACAGTATTGAATTCAAAATTCAAGAATGATATGAAATACTGAATAAATTTATTATTTAAATGCTCTGAAAGAAACCAAAACCATCTAACGTCCAATAATAACTTGGCCTTTGTTTCCCTTTGAAGTTTATGATAATTACCTGGATAACTGTTTTTGAACCAACAAAAGCTTCAATCTTCTTCCAATCACGATCGAATCTGAAATTAATCATCAGTAGCACAGAAGAAAATGAGCACAAATAAGCCACTAATCAGACACCACAAAACATGGTATAAACCACTAATCAGACACCACAAAACATGATATAGCACCTACTGGAGAACACAACCTACTACAGCCGACACTCACAAATGGTAGAATGCCAATTCTATGGATTTCCCTAAACTTGTATCCGTAACCATTATATTTTCTAATATTTTTCTCAAGAGTGAATTATGCAACCATGAAGTTTCGAAAGAATATAAACACTAACTCTTTCAGTTATTAATCTTCGCATAATCTGCAAGCTATAAAAAAATTTATGTAGACGAAATGATGTCCATATGTAAAATTAGATAATGAAACAAACTGTTCGAATCATGATTGAATCAAGTGTTTTCACACATCCCCAATCATGCATTCACATACGATCTAAGAATCCATCTAAAACACATTTGCATTGCAGAATCTGCATTTTGCAGACTGTTGCTTAAAGGAAGGGGGCAGCAGCCTTGTAACTCAGGTATTAACTTCAAGCAGTGGTACTTGTTTGATGAGGGATCCTTAGCAGATAAAGACTCAAAGAGGTTACTATTATTATTGTGGTTGATAATTTTAAGTGAAAAACGTTGTAAATAAACCATAAACACACAAGGCCATAACCTGAAAATAAAGGACAATTTCTATTTCTATAAACCATAATACCTACAATCCCTCTTTCATATCATTATTTTAATTCCCAGTCTCCAGTAGTTGTATTAAGTAAACTAAAATCCCAATTCTTGTGAATAGAGGAAGCATGACAAGGATCAGAATAAAGATTGTAATCAACGCAAGAAGAACGGTGATAGTGGTAGACAAGTAATTGAAGTAATAAGATGTGGGGAGAAGTCTAGATTATCATTCCATACTAGAATGCAACCCACGCCTTTTGTTACAACCCCTTTGATTTAGAAGAAGTTGCGAGTGTCACAATGCAATAACTAAGCAAAAGACAGGGGCCATCTTCATTTTTTTTTGTTTGCCTTAAAAACTTTAAATCACTGTCACCACTACACAAATCTACATTCTTCCAACTCAAACCTTTTACTATATAAACATCATTTCCTTGTCGTTTCAAATCGAAGTTTAAGCAGAGAAAGATAAACCCAAAAGAAAAAATTTCTTCACAAACTGAATGAAAAATTTAAACTTTGTTGTAAACAGATTGAAATATGTTTCATTTGGTACTACCAAGAAAGGAAAAGTGAAAATGATTTTAAATAAAAAATGGTGGTAATTTAATTACGATGTGAAAGAGAGTGATAAAGGCTTACACAAAGTTGAAGAATAAAAGAACAATATGACACTTTTTGTAGGGTAAAATTGTGAATAAACACACCAATTAAAAAACCAATTTTGATCATCAAAAATAATTGGTCTTCACTAATTACTTGACTGATTATAATTCCTGACTCACGACCAAATCATCAAGAAAACTCGAGAACAGTAAAATTCGCCCAAAAAAAAGATAATTGCATATATTCATAGACCCGGCCCTGTTTAAAACAAATTAAAGTGCAGCTGATAGCATAAGCACTTATCTTATATAAGCGCTTATTATAAGCTATTTCCATAACAGAACATAAAATAATGTCAAATTGTTTTGGTATAAGATACCAGATCCTGGAGAGCTTATGGAAATAAGCTGAAGACAACTTATGAACATGTCATAACTCATAAGCTATTTTCATAAGTTCTCTCAAACAGCTTCATAACTGTTTATGTCAGTAGATAAATTCAAATATTTCAATTCAAACAGGCCCCTAATCTTTTTCCTCAATAATAATAATAATCCTAAGAGAATGTAAATCCAAACAGACCCTAATTCATCAAGAAAATTCAATAGCACCAAAATTCCGAACAATGAACATAATCAATTTCCACAATATTCAATAATAATCCAAACAGAGCCTAATTAACACAATATAAGCATTATTCAATCCAACTTACAATTGAAGAGCTTCTAGAAACTTATCATGTTCCTGATCAGTCCAGCTCTCTCTAGATTTAGTAATCGTATATGGTTTCCGGATCTTCTTATTCGGATCCTCAGAAACCGTAGATGATGCCGCGGCGGTAGTAGATGGCGGCGGCGGTGGAGGAGGAAGATTGTTAACACCGGGAAGAGCCATAGTTGAAGGATCGAAGAAGTAGAAACCTTGTGGTGTTGGATTAGGGTTTATAGATACCATAACCAAAACCGTAATTTCGATTATCTCGCGTGTGTATGTCTGTTGGTGTTGTTTACTTTACTGTTGTTCTTGTCTTTGTTTTGTTCTGTTTTGTTTGCAGTGTTTTTTTGGTTTTGATAAACGACGAAGCGTTAAAGAGAGATTCTAGAAGTTTGTTGAGTGGTGGTTAAATGACTCTATGTACACGTGGAAATCAAGGAACGATGTCGGCTGCTTTTTTCACTCCCACAACCGCAACAAAACCTCTTCCCTAGTTTTGCATTTTTTTACGCAACTAGACTCTTCACCCATGCGACCGAGTCGCAGCAATGTAAACATATATAGTTGATAGAAATTTTAACAACATTTAAACATATGTTTTTTTCTACGACAACAATAAAAACAAAATGAAATGGTAGCATACGTAAAGAAAAATGTTTGAACTTTAATCATCAATATACATTACATTAAAGAACAGAAGAGTTGTATTCTCACAACCAATATACAACTTTTTTTTTCTGGGGGCTAAAACTGCTACAGATTCAAAACTTAGGGGCCGTTTTGTAGTTTTTTTTTTAGGAGGCCAAAATCGCAACTTTGTAAAAGTTAGAGGTTAAAACTACAATTAAACCAATATTATTTTATTTAATAAATAATTTTTTTATATATTAATTTAAAAAATAATAAACACGATCATTAAATAACTATCACTAGTTAAATAATGGCCAGAAAGAAAATCACAAGAAAATTAGCGTTCATGCTACTGGACTATACAACTCGTTTTATTCAATACGGTTGCCCAACAAAAATTGTAGCCGCAGCAAACATTCATGTTGGCAATACATAATTTGTGAAAGGATAAAGAAAGAAATAAGAATTGATAAAGGGCAGTGTTGGAAAGTAATGAGCTCTAATATTGGAAGTTTAAACTTTAATGTATAATTGATTCTATCAAACTCAAAAGTTGGGATTCCTATCTTCAAAGAGAATTGTTCTTGGAGAATATAATTGCTTTTAAAAAGCCAAAAAAAACATGTGTGAAATTGTTTTTTTATTTTTTGGATGTAGAAGTACTTCTAGACTAAAAATAAAGCTGAACCAAACAAGCACTTAGTATATGACTTTGGTATCATAAAAATAGAGGAGAAAAAGTAACTTACCATTATCATTGCTTTCTTGTCCAATATGTGTACTAGACTGCTAATAACATTTTGAAAACATGACATGTTAGAGCTTCGGTCGGGTTTCGGGTTTGAATAGCTGTAAAATTCAAGTTCGTTTCTGACCATTATTATCCATTGTTAACTGAATTAAGTAAACTATTTACCTACTTACCCGATTGGAACTACTCGAGACACTCTTTTGTTCAACGGATACTTCAATTTCAGACATACCTCGGGTTTTTCTCTAGCTCTATCTGCCATGACCCGCCCGCATAACAAAATTGCTTACCAGTTTGATTGGGTTGATCGATCTAGCATGCACTATGATGGAATTTTTTCCCTTATTAGAAACAATGTAGTGGGAGAGATACATGTTTTTCTTAAATAGAATTTTTAATATTAACCATTTATTTTAGATTTAATGGTTAAGAATTATTCGTACCATTCTCACATAAAGAAGACATTCAAATATGAATTTGGTTATGTGAAATTGTCATATGAAACTCATGAGTATTTAAAAGCTTAATAAAGTAAACTATCTCACATCCCATGTCCTTATTTCAAAGGTTTTAATTTGAATGTTTGTGATTTGCATTGAGTTGATCAACTGATTTAGAATTTTTTGACATTTTCTTGAGATTGCGATTTAGCCAAAAATTTAAATATTTGCATAATGTTGAAGTTCAAATTATAGATGTGGTATCACTCTTCAAATTATAGTTGCATTTTTTCCTTGATTTATTTTTCATTGATCAATATAGTGATCTAATTACAATTGATATGGTGTGATAATGCTAGGTATTGTCTACCTTCATAGCTGTCTCGGTTTTACACGCATCATCTTCAATCCTTTAAGTTCATATGAGATGTGCATGGGTACAAGGTATATTCTAATATAAAAATCAACTGTTTGGTTATTGTTCTTTTTGTTTGGTATTAAGCACTCAGGAATAACTATGTTGTTTATGGTAGGATTCACCCTTTACTACTAACTCATTTGGCTTTCGACCAAAGAGTTGAAACTACCAATGAATTTCTGTGCAACACTCAAAGGTCTACAATGCAAGGTCTTCATGAAGCTGACCCTATGAGTTAATTTTATACACTTTTACTAATTTTAACTTCATGTTAATTGCTACAAAACCAAATTAACAACTAACGCCTTTTAACAAAACAGGGTCAGCTATATGTGGTGATTGGAACTATCAGAAGGGTCATCAACCCAAGCAATTTTGGCTACACTGCTTGCAAATGCAGCAGGGGTGTAGAGCCTGAAATGCAAATGTTGTCATGCGAAGAATGTGAAAAGGATGTGAACAATCTTTGTGCAAGGTATTTCACAAGTCACTTAACATATTTTTGCAAACTGATTGCTCATATCATTAAAGGATTAATAAAATTATTGTTTATGGCTCATAAGCTCAAAGGTGAATTTATAACTTAATATAAATTTAAGCCTCAAATGATATCTTTAATTTATAGGTAATTCTTGAGGATCCAGGTCACTGATGAAACTGGTTGTGTCACCTTGGTGTTGTTGGACTCAATTGCAAGGGCTCTATTCAACAAAACATGTTCAGAGATGCTTCAACAAAATGAGCATGTATGTTCTTATGATTTTGTTATTTTTACATCTCATATTCGTTGGTCCTTATATAAATATATAAGTTATCAAATTATATCTACAAATGGAATGATTTTTCCATGAAAATTTGCAGGCAGTTGCGTTAGGCCAAGTGCCTCATGATATATATCGCTTGGTGAATCAAACCATCCTTTTCAAGGTTGAGAAGCATGACCCTTTGGGGGACCCTAACCAACAGGCTTTCATAGTTAGGAAGATTTGTCTTGATGCTTTTGCTATTAATGAGTTCCAAAAGCCAAAACAATTCAAAGGAATTGGCAAGGTAATACTGTTTTTTTTTTTTGAAGAAGCTAAACTAACCCCCTTAAATTGGCAAGGTAGTACTATTATTTCATCTGTTAATCCTCATGTATTTTATTTTGATTATATTTAGACAGTAGTTTGGAGGTCTAAACAACAGTGTTGGCATGGATTTAGGCTTAGTCTTATAGTTTACTTATAATTTAGCTTTGACCACTACAGTTTCAACTAAGGGTTAAGATTTTAGTTGATTTCATAATTGGTATCACATTATTTATACCATTTGATGACATTAAACATCTGATGACATGGATTCTGCTACTAATCTAATCTGATATGCATGTAATAAGTTAACATTAACATCCGGTTGTAGGATCTAAACATTAAAGGAGATGCTGGTATCCCACTGGAGGCAAAACCTCTTGATGTTGGTTCTTCCTCTAATATAGAGGAGCCTCATGATGATAAGGAAGCTGAAGACATGAACATTTTAATGAATCTGTATAAAAGCCGTCTTCGTATTTAAGTCAATAGTTGATGGCGAGGACACAAACGTACCCCTTTGTTATGGTTATGATTTAATCATAACTTCTGTTGTCTTATTATTCAGACAATATTTTTATCTTAGGTTGTTTGGACTATGCATGACTGTAATATGTATGAATTACCTTACTTTAACTGTAATATGCATTATCTTATGTTGTTTGTGATGGTAAAAGATAGTATGTAATTGCTTTTAACTAATTTGAACTAAATGGTAATCAATGACATATTGAATTTTATGAATACAACATAATCCGTTTTCTCTAACCACACATTATAAATTTTTATTTACATGGTATGTTTAGAGTAATAATTTGTTAACGCCATCTATATATACTAGCAAAAAAACGAGCACTCTCGTGTCTGTTTTTTCACTCTTTTTATTGTATTAACGTTTGATAATTATGAACGGCGTTTTTTTTAATGAAATTTTGATTAAAACTAAAAATATAATTGTTTGTTGTTTTTTAATAATGACATGAATAATAATTTTTATTATAGAAAAAGTTTTTTAAAGGTATAGTTGGGATAATAAAAATGCAAGTATAAATATATTCATTTAGTTTGTTATATTTTTTAAATGATAAAAAAAACAGATATACATATATTTATATTTATATCGTGTTTATTATTTTTTTTAATGTTTTTTTTGAAGAAATATTTAAATTTATTTTTTTCTATTTGTTAAATGTGTTATTTGAATTGAAAATTAAGGATATTTTTGAAAAGTGAAAAATAATTTGTTTTCTTTTCGCTAGTATATATTAGAAGAATGATAATTTGCACATTTCTTTGATCACATCTTTACCCATGGCAAGACTCTCCTCCACCATCGAAACTCCATACCAACGCCACAGACACAACGACCGCCGCCGCACACCTGACTCCGATGTCTCCAACGACCGCCCTCGCTACCGCCGTAGCCCTAGCTACGACTCCTACGACGATCGTCACACAGACCGCCACCGTCGCCGTTCAATATCCCCCGAAAACCGAAACCCTAGACACCACGATAACGGAAATTCAAATGGCAACCATCTCCCTAAGAAATTCGGCAACCGTAACAACGGTTCCTATCTCGACCGCAACGATTCTCGGCGTAACGAATCGGAATCTGATGAAGAATTGAAGGGATTGAGTTATGAAGAGTATCGTAGATTGAAGAGGCAGAAGATGAGGAAATCGTTGAAGCACTGTATCTGGAATGTTACGCCGAGTCCTCCGAGACGCGATAACGATGATCTTGAAGATTTTGGTAAACCTGAAGAAATTTCTGAGAAAATTGATGTGAAGAAGGATAAGGAGATTAAACAGAAAGCAAAATCTGAGTCGGAATCGGAGGAATCGAAAGAATCTGAATCGGAATTGAGGAAGAAGAGGAGAAAAAGTTCTAAGAAACCAAGTGACAGTGAATCTGAATCTGAATCAGAAGAGGAAGATAGGAAGAGGAGAAAGAGTAGGAAGTATAGTGAGAGTGATAGCGAATCGGAAGAAGATCGAAAGAGGAGAAAGAGAAGGAAGAGTACTAGAAGGAGAAGGAAGAGTAGTAGGAAGAAGAGAAGGTATAGTGATTCAGAAGAGAGTGAAAGTGATGATGAGTCTGAATCTGACTCTGATGATGGTTTAAGAAAGAGGAAGCGATCGAAACGGAATAGAAAAAGTAAGAAGAAAAGTTCTGAACCGGTTAGTGAGGCTTCGGAGGAAATTGAGTTGGGTTCTGATTCGGCTGTTGTGAATATTAAGGAAGAAATTGATGATGTTGATAAGGAGAAGATGGCTGAGATGAATGCTGAGGCTTTGAAGTTGAAGGAATTGTTCGAGTCACAGAAGAAACCGGCTTTGGATGATGATGAACCACCGGTTGGGCCAATGCCGCTTCCAAGAGCTGAGGGGCATATAAGCTATGGTGGTGCGCTTAGGCCAGGTGAAGGAGATGCTATTGCACAATATGTTCAACAAGGGAAACGTATTCCTCGAAGAGGAGAAGTGGGTCTTTCTGCAGAGGAGATTTCAAAGTTTGAGGAACTTGGTTATGTGATGAGTGGTAGTAGGCATCAGAGGATGAATGCAATTCGTATTAGGAAAGAAAACCAGGTTTATAGTGCTGAAGATAAGCGTGCTTTGGCTATGTTTAATTATGAAGAGAAGGCTAAAAGGGAGCACAAGGTTATGGCTGATTTGAACCGGCTTGTGCAGCGTCATATTGGTCAGGAAGTTGGTCCAACTCATGATCCTTTTGGTGCAAAAGATGGTTCTGATTGATATTCATGTATGTTAGCTTGTGTTCTTTCGCTTTATTTGGAGTTGTTTTTGTTTTGCTGACAATGTTATTCAGACAATCTGTTTAGACTGAGAAAATAGAGATACAAGAACTTATTGTCTTCGTTAACTTAGCAGTTGAATGAATATTCAGACAATGGTTTATGTTTTTTATAATAAATGATTAAGTAACTAGTATATAAACAACTTGGTTTGGTTAATACTGTGTATATCTGATTATGTGAAATTGCTATATATTGGTAGATTGATCATTTATTGCAACTTGTAAAGCATGTGGAGTGGCTTTGATTTTAGAAACTAGTTGTAAAGCATGTGGATTGGTTTTGATTTTAGAAACTAGTTATTTGCTGCTGTTGTGTTTGTGGTTGAGGAAATGAGATTACCCAATTTCAAGTTTCCCTTCGTGCTTTTTGGCTGCGGATTGCTCATGTTTGTTGGTATGGTGTATAATGATATTTTTATTGGGTTGGGACCTCACCTTCCTGGAGACTCAACAATATTGAACTTGTTTGTTAAATCAGGGCCAAAACACTATTCTTTTGATTGCTGCTGTTAATGTTTTTTTTTTTAATGGCAAATGTTAGTTGTTAGATTAAATTTTTTTCTCCGTCACCCGGGTTTGAACAGATGACCTCCAACTCCTTATCCCTTAGCTCAAACCAATTGAGCTACCTCCCATGGTTGATGTTATATGGCCAGGATTTGGGGTTTAATCTTCTGAGTTCTGATACAAATTGGATTCTTTTCACTGTTGAAATGTGAAAAGACAGGATATTTTGCTAGCCAAGCATGTCCAAGATTAAGGGTTACAAATTGAAAACTGTTGAAAATGACAGGAGTATTTTGCTAGCCAAGTTTTTTTGTACCTGAAGCCTTACCTAATACATTCATTTCACACTGTTATCTGCCTATCTATTCCGTTCGTACCATGTCTCTCATTTTCTTTCTATAATTATCCCTCTCTTACATCTCTTGGTGCAACCTGCACACAT
>Ga0099826_10002665_pt1 | contig 11653 bp, 9 predicted proteins | sample Mtrugardesep15_FD_76830 | JGI IMG/M metagenome (GOLD analysis project Ga0099826, IMG submission 76830) | Root nodule microbial communities of legume samples collected from California, USA - M. trunc garden sep15 | ecosystem: Host-associated > Plants > Roots > Nodule | place: USA: California...
AAACTTTGCTATTTTTAAATGTCACATAAGAATGAGCTATTTCTACGAAACCAACCTCTCAGATTGATCTAAATCTCTTCTACCGGATAAATCATCTTATATCACCCATTTAAAGCTAATAAATTTTTTTCGCTGCACAATTGTAAAATTAACCACCGTTGAGGCTTTTAACATGGACAGAGGGTCAAGTTAATGTTTCTTAGGCATTATATAGCTATTTATGTTAAATTTTGGAAGTTAAATTTGACAAATTGGCCATCCATGGTTTGTTGGAAGCTTGTTTATATTGTGATTATGAGACACATTTAATTGCATTTTGTTATCACGATTTCACTGCTGACAATCAATTGTTTTCTGATTAGGTCTTGAGTGGAACCTAAACAGAACTGCCAACGGTTCCCACCGATTGAAGATAACAGCCAATGCCACAAAGACTGTGGCAGAAGTTAGGAGACCTCTGGAAGAATTGTCGAGAGGGAAAGTCATTGACCATGATAGCATCGCTCCTGCAGCTCTACAGCTCATGTTGTCCAGAGATGGCTTTAATCTTAAAAGCTCTATACAGCAGGAGACAAGAACTTACATTATTTTTGACAGGCAAAATCTGAATTTACGGATTTTTGGTTCACCCAACAGGATTGCTTTGGCTCAGCAGAAGTTAATTCAATCTCTACTCTCCCTCCATGAAAAAAAGCAGTTAGTAATCTCTCTGAGAGGGAAGGACCTACCTTCTGACTTAATGAAGCAAGTGGTTAAGAATTTTGGGCCAGATCTTCACGGACTAAAAGAGAAGGTACCTGGGGCTGAGCTCGAACTTAACACACGCCAACAAATAATCTTTCTTCATGGTAACAAGGAGTTGAAACCAAGAGTGGAGGAAATAACTTTGGAGATTGCGCGTTCAAGCCATCATTTAGTTGAGAGACTTGACACCGGACCTAGTTGCCCAATTTGCCTGTGTGAGGTTGAGGATGGATATCAACTTGAAGGCTGTGGTCATTTGTTCTGCCGGTTGTGTCTGGTGGAGCAATGTGAATCTGCTATTAAGAACCAAGGCAGTTTCCCAATATGTTGTGCTCACCAAGGCTGTGGAGATCCTATTTTGCTTACAGATTTTAGAACTCTCCTGTCAAATGATAAGTTGGATGAACTTTTCAGGGCTTCTTTGGGAGCTTTTGTAGCTTCGAGTTCGGGAACTTACAGGTTTTGCCCGTCTCCTGACTGCCCCTCAGTTTATCGAGTTGCAGATTCCGACACAGCTAGTGAGCCATTTGTTTGTGGGGCATGTTATTCAGAGACATGTACCAAGTGCCACATAGAGTATCATCCATACCTTTCATGCGAGAGATACCGAGAACTCAAGGATGACCCAGACTCATCTCTGAAGGAGTGGTGTAAAGGGAAAGAACAAGTCAAGAGCTGTTTTGCTTGTGGTCAAATAATTGAGAAGATAGATGGGTGCAATCACGTTGAGTGCAAGTGCGGAAAACATGTCTGCTGGGTTTGCTTGGAGATCTTTACAAGCAGTGATGAATGTTACGATCATTTGAGAACTATACACATGACCATATAAATCGCTAATTTTGTGGTCATTTAAAGTTTAGTATAGCGGTAAATAATATTATGTACATAGATGGATGAAAATGTAAATTTAATATATATGTGTGCGAACTAATGTATATATAGCACCAGTTGGCACTACTTTGTACCCATTCTGTAAACGAGACTTAATATAAGTTGCATGATTGAGTCTTTTCTGGCCGTTCATACATTATATCATATAGCAACCAAACAAATACACAGTATCATCTATTAAGACCATTCAAAGTATTCTGCGTAAATAAGTAACTGTCGCACAGAATGGCAGTAAACCAACATAGTGATACTCGTTTGGCACAATGGATTGGTAATGAAATTATATTTGAGTATTAATATAAAGCAAAAATTTGTATATGCAGACTGTCTTTCATGTATCAACCAACACAGCAATGGACAGGACTAGTATCCCCAAGCAAGGGCAGCGGCAACCCCAATTCCCAATGAAAAAATCAAAGTCAGAACCCACGTAACACTAGTGGTTTTTTCATCGTGGCCATCTTCATTGGGAAATCCTACAGCTCCCTCTGAAGATCTGGGATAGCAACCAAACACCGACATTGCTGGTTGTTGCTGCAGCCAAAGGGGTTGTTGCAGTTTCAAAACTTGAAGCTCAAGCATTCTCATCTGTTGGCGACAAGCAAACAACTGCATGGCCTCTTCCAACAGAGCAATAGAGAGACCATCCCTTTCTTTTCTTAGAATTGCAGCCATCTTTTCTGCCTCTCTGGCCCGTGTCTGAGATGCTTCCAGCGCTTTAAGAAGCTCTATTTTATCCTTTTCATCATCACCATTTTCGAGCTGGTAAGTACCATACTGTTTGCTATCTTGCTCTTCTTTGCCTGAAATGTTACAGACCCTATTCATGGAAAATATGACGGTCTTATCTGGTCCTAGAAAAACCTTGGAAGGTGGAGGAAGATCACAGTTCTGCATAAGGTCAAGCCCTGCAGGTTTGTGAGAAACTTTGAAACCCATAACATGATCCCTTGCTCTTTGACTAATCTTCTTTTGTTGGCCACCCATTAAGAATTCAATCTTTTTACTACGAATGATGAAGTTTATACAGATGCAGTTATGGGTTAATTTAATGGACTAATGTTGAATATTTCAAGGAAGAAAGGAAAATATGCAGTTTAAGGCGTGTGAGGAAAAAAAGGTGGTAGGTTATGGACTTGGTAGTTGTGTAGGAGCATTGAATTCATAAGGAGAAAGCGTGATGAAGAGGCAGTAATTTTTGTGATTAGGAATAAGTTTGCTTTGTAAGTAACTCTGATTTTGATGCTTCAAGAAATACCTTGCTTGCAAGTTTGGATCAATTCAACTAGATTAAATTACTACTAGTAGTGAGAGAGATTCCTATCTCATTATAAAACTAAAGCCACGCCACATGTTTTCTTTCTTCAACCTCATTTTTCTTTTAATTCATAAACATGATGAAATCTTTTGTCTAAATATATCCCCTAAAATTTGGACTTTCATAAATTGAACCAACATCCTTGTGAATTGACTCAGCTTTTCCTCAATTTTTAGAGGCATGTAATCAATTGTTTTATTCTCAGTGTACCATTTTATTTTTATTTTTAATAGAATTAAGTTTAGGTGAGTTGAATTTAAGGGTTAGAAAAAACTTCAATACCCAAAGAACGCTGACATATGTACTTATAAATTATCGAGCAAAAAAGTATTTATGTTGATAACGAAAGTTGAAACCTCAGTTTTACGAGATATAAGTCAATTTCTTATCGACTAAACCGACATCAATCAACTACTAGCATAATTTTGGACAAATTGCAACTCGTTTTTAGACTACATAAGAATATGAATGAGAAGCGTTCAAGTCTATTTCATGCTTTTCTAGTCTTTTTTTAGGGGACGCTTTTCTATTCTTTGACTGGTACCAAAATACACAAATTAAAATGCCAATGTCAATGTCAGTTTAATTATATAATATTCGTGAGTATATAATAAGTTATTTGAAGAAGGATTTACCAATTATATAATATTCGTGAGTATATAATAAATTATTTGAAGAAGGATTTACCAATGAGATGAATGAATTAGGATATGACGAGAAAGAAGATTTTTTTTGTTTTAATATCTTTACACAACTACTCTCTCCATTTTAAAATATATGTCACATTTTAATAATTTGCATTATTTACATAACTTACTTTAACCATAATTTTTAACTTATATATAAATACAAATGTTAGCATATAATATGTTTTATTTGTCTCAATGAATATTTTTAATATATCAAATTTCTATAATGTTTACTTATATATAATCAAAGATATTAATGGTCAAAATTGTGTCTTTGAACGTGGGTTGATTGCAACAAATATTTTGAAATGGAAAAAGTATCTATCTAATAATATATATTTTTTTTCAATAAAAATTTAAAATGAAGGGTGATGCTATCCAAAATTTTTATCATTATACAATTTTTTTCCACGATATCATTATAGCACTTTATTATATTAGATTTAAATAATCTTTATAATCATGTACACAATTTTTTTGACAAAAGATCATATAAGTAATCGCATATGTGTAAACTTTTTATACATCTCCATTAAACACTTAAAATAGTAAAAGTTACACGCAAGACTATAAACTAGTCTTGAAAAAATTATCGCTAACGATGGATATATATTCAAAAATCTTATAAAACTCTAAGATCACCGGAGTTGCCATATTTAAGTAAAAGTTTAAGATTGTCCACTTTCTTAGATAGAGTTAATGACCGGATTTGGTTGAAGGGACCAAATTTAATTAAAGGTTCAAGAAAGTTAACTTCTCTACGGCCGAGACAACAACCTTTACCAATGTTGCTCAATAAAAATAAGAGAAAATATCTATAAGTTGTATTTTTAGCATCGATATTCATTTATGTTATTTTTGTCGAACCAACATTGATTAACCATGGATCATGACCTCAATTGTGAAGACGAATATAATACAATAAACTTTTACTTATGACTAGCGATATCTATCATTATTAAAGAATCAAACAATTGTCGAACATCAATGCATAACATACCATTTGTCTACTTAGAATCATCACTTTTTAATGCTTTGATAAGTCATACAAAATTTATGTTTTCAACTAATTTGAAAAAGCAAGAAGTTGAAAAAGGCATAGTGCATTTTTATTCTCTTTAGTTGCATGCATTAGCATTATTAACTAACTATTGCAGACTGCAGAGGAGAAAGAAAATTAGTCCCTACAATACTATAGTACTATGCTAAGATCTCAATCCTTATCCACCAACCACCATTGAAAATCTAGATAACATATTAACCACCTTGTCCTTCTTTTTCTCCTTCAAGTCCTACTAATGATAATGAAAGCTAACATTCCTAATTAATCAATTTTTTATTATTAATTTTAATTAATTATTAGAAGAAAGAATCCCACAAGCAAAGTTTCCCTTTTGAGACACTTTTCCCTTCCCTTTATACTCTTCCCACTCCACAAGGTTCTTTTATTTTAATTTTTCTTTTTTTTCATCCTCATTTCATTGTAACTGGTGAATTGAAACATTTTTTTTTTCCTATGATGGATTCTGCATTTTTGCTTTCTTGGTGCTAGCATTCTTGATGGGACTTGTTTTTACCAAATGGGCATGCATATTTTTACTGTGTTGTTTTTTCATCACTTCTGGAGTATATTCAGGTAAGGTAAATGTTTAAATTCAATGTTATGTTATGAATCCAATATCTTATTTGTTTCATTTTTGTCGAATTGATTGTTCTTGTTTCTTTGAAGTGGAGGGGTTACATGGTGGATCTAAAGTTAGAGGAGTGAACTTAGGAGGGTGGCTTGTTATTGAAGGTTGGATCAAACCTTCTTTGTTTGATGGCATTGCCAATGGAGACATGCTTGTGAGTTACTTTACATTTGTTTCCCTCATTTTTCAGCGAAATACTTTATTATTTAAGTAAATATTCATTTTGGTTCCTGAATGAGTCGGTCGTTGTCACTGCAGAACTTAATGTATCAAAATTACAAAAGCACACCCGAATGTATCTTTCGTTAGTTAGTTTGGTCCTTGTTTGTGTTTTCGTTGGTTAGTTTCGTCCTCATGCATGTTTTCCTTTAGTCAATTTGTGTACGAAATTACTAACTGAAGATACATTTAGGGATAGTTTAGTAATGTTGATACATTCAGAGATTATAATTACACCACCTCGCTCGTTGTGGGACTAAATAGGCTTATCTGGATGTTCAATGTGTTGATGATATATGTAAAAAATGTAGGATGGGACAGAGGTACAGTTTAAGTCGGTAACATTACAGAAATATGTATCTGCAGACAATGGGGGAGGAATGAATGTGACAGTTGACAGGGATTCCCCATCTTCATGGGAAACATTCAGGGTAAGATTTAAAATTGCTATTGTCTTCTATTTTAATTTTCTATCCAGCATTATATGTTGCAACAATTTGATTTTTTCAGATTAAGGATTATGCGTCTAATTGTCAATCCATTTCCTGTGCTTACTTTATCCATTTCACGGTTTCATACCTAAATCAGTTGAATTTTCAAATGTATAAACGTTGTTGATTGTGAACTTCAATATGATTCTAATTTGAAGTTGTTAGAGTGATGTGTGAAGAACTTGAAGTTTTATAAAAAGATTGACCTTTTTTCTGTTGTAGTTGTGGAGAGTATCTGAATCTGAATTTCAATTCCGTACCAATCAAGGCCCATTTCTTACATGTGACGGTGGAGGCTGCACTGTCTCTGCAACAGCAAAATCGCCTTCAACGTCTGAGACATTTGAAGTTAAGCGTAATGAGAAAAATAAGGTTCACATCAAGATAAAGAATGGACCTTATCTGCAGGTATTTATCCTTTTGCTTTCTGCTAAATTGGAAGTCAATTAGTTCCACGTACAATGTGATGATGTTTTTACACACCCCACCATGTTAGTCTCTATAAATCATTTAACAACATTATTTTAAGAATTTTTAAGATGTTATATGATAATGCTTTACTATGGCAAGCCATATTGATCTTAGACTTTTAACAGATTCACATGAATGCTTATACCACTATCTTTATAGGCTACAACTGGTAATCGGCTCACAGCAGACTATCCAGGTGTACCCGGATGGGATGATAATTCAGCCACATTTGAAATGACCATTGTATCAAATAACCTACATGGAGATTACCAGCTAGCAAATGGTTATGGACATGAGAGCGCAGAAGATGTTCTTAGGGTAAACTCTTGCATTGTAAATATTTTTCTATATAGTTATCTAGTGTCACAATTAAGGCTTGTTAGGCATTATTTAGTTTTTATCTTTTATGACTATCACATTGCAAATCGGTAAAGGCTTAGTGTGTTTAAAACATTATAGTTTTCACTGTCTTTTCAGTAAGTTATAAGCTGTTTTCATAAGCTATATTGGAGAGTTTATGGAAATAAGATGAAAACAACTTGTGGAAATATCATAAACTGTTTCCATAAGCTCTCCAAAATAGTCTCACAAGTGCTTATGTCAGTAGGTAAACTAAATAGACTATGTGATATACTTTCTATTAGTGAAAACCATACATAATACTGAAAAACAAAATAGCAGATTTTGTTTCCTAGTTAATTGTTCTGATGCTTTCTGTAACTGCAGAGACATAGGAATAGCTATATTACAGTAGAGGATTTCAAATTTCTATATGAACATGGAATAAATACTGTGAGGATACCGGTTGGTTGGTGGATTGCTTTTGATCCTGATCCTCCAAGTCCATTTATTGGAGGAAGTCTTGAAGCTCTAGATAATGCATTTTCATGGGCACAGTAGGTTTTACTTTCTCTGTTTTTATCATCCAGGGTTTATTAAGGCACAAATGAAACTTCACGTTTCCTTTTGAGAATGTGCTTAATTATTATGTTGCAGAGAATATGATATAAAATGCATTATTGACCTTCATGCTGCTCCTGGTTCCCAAAATGGAATGGAGCATAGTGCAAGCAGAGATGGACTTACAGGCTGGCAAACTTCTCCAGATTACATTTCAAAGTCATTACATGTTATTGAATTTTTAATTTCTAGGTATGTTTTGGATGCGTAAATATATTTTTCGAAGTTCTTATTATTGAGTAAACAACTCTCATGTACTCAAGAATATCAATTGGAGGGCAAAGTTACTTGCTCGTCGTAATTTTATCTGTTGAACACAATTCTTGTTACTACTGAGAATCAGTAAATAAGTTGAATTCATCTCTTTTACAGTAAGAGTAACATATCATTTGCTTATATGCTTCATGAACCTATGTGTCGACCTTACTGGACAGACTTTGTGATTTGCAGATATACAAAGCATCCTGCCTTGCTGGGAATTGAGCTTTTGAATGAACCATCAGCCGGCACAGTTTCTTTAGATATTTTAATTTCCTATTACAAGCAAGGCTACCAAATCGTTCGGAAATATTCGTCGTCAGCTTATGTGATATTGTGCCAGAGAATTGGCAATGCAGACCCTTTGGAGCTTTATGAAGCCAACATAGGATCTACCAACTTAGTTTTGGATTTGCATTTCTACAACCTCTTTGACACATTCTTTGTTAATATGAGTGCTAGTGATAATGTACAATACATATACAAAAGTCGGGAAGGTCTGTTGCAGGCCTATAACAATTCAAATGGCCCGCTCATTTTTATTGGTAAGACAATTCTCCTTTCAGTTTTGTTTGACACTACAATAGATTCATCACAGTTATAAACCTCAATCAACTTCATTAAAATCCTTGAATGCATAATTATCTGAATCTGTAATACATTTTTTTGTAAAGTAATGTTTTTCTTCTCCTTAAAGTGGCCATAAATTGAAAATGGTCTGATTTCAGACATGGTTATTTAACAGTATCTAATGACACACAGGAGTCATTTCAAGTCGTGTCTCAGGTTTGAAATAAATCTAAACCAATAGTTACAGATTCTTGTGTTTATCTATTTCGAACATGAATCTTGATTCATTATGATAGAATGTGCTTTTTATTTGAGAGGTTGAATATTTTAACGTTGTGTAGCCAACTGTTTTGTTGTCATTTTGATTCATGACTTGAATTATTTTGAAGTTGCATATGATAAATCAGCTTATGTATTTTATGTATGCTATTTGTTTTTAATTAAATGACATTTTTTATCGATCACGTATCTTGCGAGTCATAATAAGATTTGATACGTGATTGAAAACGGTGTCTTCTTATTCACAATTTGAATCTAAAAAATCAGGAGAGTGGGTGAATGAGTGGGATGTGACAAGCGGATCCCTAACAGATTATCAAGACTTTGGAAAGGCACAATTAGACGTCTATAATACAGTTTCATTTGGTTGGTGTTATTGGACTTTGAAAAATGACAGGGATCACTGGGATTTTGAATGGAACATTAGGAACAACTATCTTCAATTAGGTAAGGACTATAGATTTGGTGGCACATTATTGCTGATAGATTTGTGATTTTTATTTTATTTTATAAAATTACATGTTTGGTTTTGCAGGTAATTCACCCAACAATCAGAATATATACATTTTGGGACTGTTTGGATTGGCTTTCACCTGGTTTTATCTTCTTCACTTTTTGTGACAACTTTTACTTGGATTGAAGGCATTTTTGATGCAGCTGTTTCAAGATTTTGTTTCACTTTGCCATCTGGTTTATACTGATGGAAATTGAAGAATGCAATGATATAGGATGTGAACCCCTTATAGGATATGTAAATTTTGATATACATATCCAGAAAAACCAATAATTTTGTGTTGTCCACTTCTAGACAATTTATGTAAATATAAAAGCAGCATCTTCCAAGCATTAGCTAAGGTGGAGAATTATATAAATTAATCATCATAGATCTCTCAAATTGAATTTTCTATGCGATGTCTTTTGATTTCTAATTTAAATTGCTAAAGCTGTAAGCTATAAACAATTTCTCCAACATTGCTTAATGGTGTTAACTAAGAAGAATATTATGCCCTGTAAAAAAATCAGAATATTATGAGTTGTCATTTATGCTAAAATATTTAAATGCTATTAGATACATAAAAGTTTTAAGTGTCATATATGATATGATGTGTTGAATTATTTTCCTACATAGTTGTCTTTCTGCAACTTCCATGAAGGTGCAAATAAATAACTTAAAAATTCTTATTCAATAAACATTTAGAATAAGAAATCTAATGTTGCTTTCATAAACTATTGGGTTGAATATGCATGTTAAAAAATTCCTCATATCAAATAGCTCCCTTATTCAAAAAATAAATAAATAAATAGCTCCTTTGTCGGTCTTTATATGTCAAATAAATTATTATCGAGTAAAGTGATATTATTGATCATTTCACAATCCGAGGGGATTGAACTCTTTTCTTTAAAGTTAGAAAGACAAACTATCTCTACTGAGTTAACACTTCGTCTACAAATGTATTGTGATACAAAGATGAATTGAAATATTGTTTCTTAGGAAAATAAAATGAAAATAACATAAAGAAGAGAAATTATAAAGTAAAAGGAAGGTTGGTTGATGGTATTCATGTAAGAATAAGTATATACATAGCCAAAAAGTAGAATCCAAGTATAATTAATGATCAAACCAAACACTACTAAATGGAAATTCTAAGTATTATTAGGTACAACACAATTCTTATTTTCCATTAGAAGAGAGGAAAAAAAAGCCTATAGGCTTGGCGTGCTCTCTCCCAATTTGTCACCCCATATCATATGGTCCTAGCTAGTACAACCAATGAAGAAAAAAGTACAATACATTTTCAAAACAAAAAGAAGAAGAAATTAAACTTATTAACAATCATAAAGCCATGTCTGCTAAAGCCATGATTGACCACAATAGCTTGGCATAGCTCAAAAAGGGATAATTAATTAATCAAGTTGAATGATTGAAACCGGTCCGGATCAACAAAAAATCAGACATGACTTGAGAATCAAGGTTAATGGTAGTTTATAAACATCCCGTCTCTCCAACCTATTCACACGGTTTTAAGGACAAAGTCACGAGGGCATACTCAAGATCCAAAGCGAACAATACCTCAGAAAAAATGCAGCGGACATGACTTCTAAACAAAAACATCAACAAGGTCACTTTGATTGAAAAAAGAAAATACTAAGCTCTTGACCAATGCTTCCTTCAGGATCAATCAAATGAAAAGATTCACAATTAGATTTAGAAGAACCACGAACCCTTTGAAAGTTAGCTCTAAGATACATAAGTTGATCATCTTCTTGACAAATCTCTTTTCCATTTATAACACCAGTACCAACAGAAACTGACTTCATCAAGTTAAGTGCTTCTAAATCACTTCTTGAAGGCTTACGCTTAACCGAATACCCGACTTTCCTCCCATTACAGTACATAATCCAAAGAGGAGTTGAAAACAAGTTACTGTTATTGTTACAAGCACTTTCTAGCACAATTCTCAACGTTCCTCCTCTCATTTCCTTTGCTAAAACACTTGTTGGAATTGCTAGTTCTAGAAGGAGAATAGGGTTTGTGGAATTTGAGTTAGATTGAATACAAAAACTTACTTTTCCTTTACGGTATCCGAATATCGTGCCAGTGATGGTTGTAGATTGCATGAGTGAAGAATGTGATGATGGATATTTGTTATAGTTTTGGTGATAATTTTTTGAATTGCTACTATCTTGATCATGTTCTTGTTCTACTAAGGTGCAGTTGCAAGTAGGGATTAGTAGTTCAATGAGTGAACGTAGAAGCCTCCATGATCGAACTTGTTTTTGACAATCAACTGTGGTTACACCATTGGTCATGCTGCTACTACCAACCTTAGTGATGTAGGCCATTGTCATATATTTGTGGTACCTTACTTGGTTTTCAAGTTTTTTCTTTGGTTTTTCACTTGATCTTATGTATGGTTTGGGACAGTTTATATAGTACATGTATATGTATTATGATGCAATAGTTTTATTTTAATAAAGTAGTTTAATTAAAAAGCACCTACTTTGAAAAGAAACAGTTGCAAAATTTCAGCATAAATTATTCCCTTTTAGAAACAGTTTATTAGTGTTTGC
>Ga0099826_10002666_pt1 | contig 11650 bp, 9 predicted proteins | sample Mtrugardesep15_FD_76830 | JGI IMG/M metagenome (GOLD analysis project Ga0099826, IMG submission 76830) | Root nodule microbial communities of legume samples collected from California, USA - M. trunc garden sep15 | ecosystem: Host-associated > Plants > Roots > Nodule | place: USA: California...
TCACCCATGGAATGAGAACTTTTTGTTTCTTTGATTTTCCTTTGATTTGTATATCCAAATCCACCACCCATCATTTTCAAACGATTTAGACGGAGAAGAATGAGGAAGAAGAATGAGGAAGAAGATGAAGAAGAATGAGGAAGAATGAGGAAGTTATGGTTATGTATATAGCAAAGAAGAAGTGACAGTTGCAGGAAAAAAAAACTTAAAAAAAAAAATCAAAACTAGGCAAAAACCCCCCTATGACGTGTCTTAATGAAGTGTCTCACGTGGATGTGCCATTTGGCCAGTTAACGGCCACGTCACCATTCAAACTGCATAAATGGACGGATGGACGAAATTGACCATTGTTATGTAATTTCAGGGGGGCAATTGACATTTTATGAATTTCAGGGGGGTAATTGATGAAACCTGCAATTTCAGGGGGATTTTTGACTATTTACTCAATTCTACACATTTAATGTATAAAAACTTATCCAAACTTTGTTCTAATCATATGATTTTTCCCTCTAATTTTTCTTTTTCATCTAAAGTACTAGCTTTCTAACGGAACTAGTCGGTAGAAAGGTGAAAATGAAAGAAAAATAAATTGAGCCCCATCTTATGTCTTGTAATAATTATTGAAACATCTTTAAAATTTACAGCTGTTTTAGTACGTGTGGTTGTTCAGTTATTATTGTCATAAAGTTGAATTTTAAGGGCGGCCAAAATTGTGACCACATCGATACAGTAAGTTATACACTGCCTCAAATATATAAATTAAATATTTTTCCTTATAGTTTAGGACTTATTCTAATAAATGCATTAGGTATTTTAATTTTTTTAGATTCCTAAGGTTGAGACAGTAAGGAGCATACAGTAGTGGGTGACATGACATGTTAAATAAATTAACTTAATTCAAAAGCAATTATTTTAAAAATGAAATTAGTTTGAAGTTGATCCAGTGAGGCACATTAGGAGGTACACTTGTTTGGGCACAAACCCAAATAATTTTGTTTTGGGCACACTCACAAAAGTAAGAAAAAATTAAAGAAAAATAAAATTATAATATATCAATTGACGTGACTAAATAATTTTTATTTGTTTTTATAAGTTTTATGTAAGTATGTGCCCAAAATTAAAGTGTTGGGTATGTATCCAAGAAAGACTTTCTCGGCACATTAGAACCAATCATGGTGTTTCCCCGACAAAAAAAGAAACCAATGACTAAATTAATGGACTCAAACTAAAAATATACACAAAATTTAAAGACAAAAAAACATAAAACAGAAAACATAAACACATGACATAGCCAGAGAGAGAAAAAAGAACATAAAAAGAGGTTCTTTTCCAAGTTTCCATAGCTGCTGTAACCCGAGTACCGTGTTCCGGGTCGGGTTGAATCTTCAAAGGGAAGAGGGAAAAATGGGTTGGATTCCTTGTTCTGGAAATTCAGGAACTAAGAAGAAGATTGTGAAGATGGAAGTTCAAGATAGTGTTGCTCCTCAGATTAAAGCTACCCCAGGTATTGTTTTTTTCCATTTATTTGTTTATGGTTTTGATTTGTGATAGTGATACCCTATTGGAAATAATTGAGCTTTCACTTGATGAATATGTTTTTAAATGTCTTTTGTAGAAATTTATCTATTGCTTTGTTTGGGTTTATTGTAAAAAATTGAAAAGATAATTTTTTTAGTTGGAATTTGATGTGGTTAATGACTGCAATCTTTTTAGGGATTGACCAAAAATGGAATTTGATGTGATTTATGTATGAAATTGTACAAAGCTAGCAGTAAGAGGAACATGTACATTTGCCATATACAGATCATAAAAATGTCAACATGTCTAAAAATATTATGATTACAAAGTACTAGGCTTGTGTTATGGCCTCATATATGTAGCTTTGCTCTTTTATAACCTTGAATGATTGATTGAATTATTGTTGAGAGGACACTAAAGTCACCAAAGTGACAAAATCTCAAAGTTAGACTATTGTTATACATTAATTAAATCTGTGACATTACTCGGTGATATAAGAATGGAGAATACGAGGTAACAAGCTGAATATGTTCATGACTTTTCTCGGCTTAAATCATCACGTTATGTCTTCTTAAATCGTCTGTAACACGCTTGAAAAAATTTCTTGTCCTTTCTATAAGACCCTTTAAATTTTCAACTGTATTAATTATTTCTTTATCAAAATATCTCTAAATATTTACAAATTCTAACCAATTGTATGTATGTACTGTAGATGATGATTTTGAAACGGTTCATAATGTTTGTAAAATCAGTTTGTGATTCATATTATACTAATTAATCTTTAGTTATTTGTTTTTGGAGCTTCAAATATGGTAGTATTTCAGTGGTTCCTAAAGAAAGCAGTATCATGTGTTAGTCTTAGAAGTCAAAGATAACCATGCTTTAGTGTGCTTCTCCCCCGTTAAATCATTGTTTGTCTCACTTGTGTGCAGGGAAGTTGAAGAGGAATTCATCAACAAATTCCAAAGATACATCTAAAAATGGGAGCACTGAACACATTGCAGCACAAACTTTCTCATTCCGCGAGTTAGCAACTGCAACTAGAAATTTTAGAGCAGAATGTCTTTTAGGGGAGGGAGGCTTTGGTAGAGTATACAAAGGGCATCTGGAAAGTATTAATCAGGTGAGTATATATAACTTTATCATTTAACTGGTAAAATAATAGATTGAATTTTGCCATCATGGAACTCTTCAGAAAGGTTGAGTTTGTAATGCATTTCATCCTTTCTAATATCAAATATAGGTTGTTGCCATCAAGCAACTTGACCGAAACGGACTCCAAGGGAACAGGGAATTCCTTGTTGAAGTATTGATGTTAAGTCTACTTCACCACCCTAACCTTGTCAACCTTATTGGTTATTGCGCCGATGGAGATCAAAGGCTTTTAGTTTATGAATATATGCCATTAGGATGCTTGGAAGATCACTTGCATGGTATTTCATTTCAACTATGCAAATGTCCTTTTCTCTCTCTCTTTTTGAATTCGGTGTTGTCTTCTTGTTGTTATTTATGGATCATATATGTTTGATTTGCAGATATTTCTCCTGCCAAGAAACGGCTTGACTGGAACACACGAATGAAAATAGCTGCGGGGGCAGCAAAGGGGTTGGAATATCTACACGACAAAGCTAATCCTCCGGTCATATACCGAGATTTGAAGTGCTCCAACATTTTGCTTGGTGAAGGGTATCACCCAAAGTTATCTGATTTTGGTTTGGCCAAACTAGGCCCGGTCGGAGAAAACACCCATGTATCGACAAGAGTTATGGGAACCTATGGATATTGTGCTCCAGAGTATGCGATGACTGGTCAACTCACTCTAAAATCAGATGTTTATAGCTTTGGCGTAGTTCTTCTCGAAATAATTACAGGAAGGAAAGCAATTGACTATTCGAAATCCACAGCAGAACAGAATCTTGTCGCATGGGTAAGAAAGTCTTTAACTTGAGAATTTGTGTGGTAGAAATCCTGTTCTTTTATTAGGATGCTTTATTATCTTGTTCTATGTTTTATTCATTTCTCAAGAAAGTCCCCCGGGGGCACTCGTTAACATTTCCCAAATTATTCTTTAAAAAAACTAGACTTCAATTTCCAATGCAATAAATGCACAAACTTTCATAAAAATATGCCCCCGGGGGCATATTTTTAATTGGCCTTTAATGATTGAAGTACTTCATTCACAATGAAGTTTGATATATATGGTTTGATTTTCGCTCTTTATTTGAGTTGTAATTTTGGAATGAACTATTGTGATGTAATTGCAGGCTAGACCGTTGTTCAAAGATCGAAGGAAATTTTCACAAATGGCCGATCCTATGCTTCAAGGTCAGTATCCTTCAAGAGGGCTATACCAGGCCCTTGCTGTTGCAGCAATGTGTGTTCAGGAACAAGCTAATATGCGTCCCGTTATAGCTGATGTTGTCACGGCTTTGTCTTACCTTGCATTGCAAAAACACGATCCCAATACCGTCCAAAACTCTCGCCTTGCTCCTAGTACTCCTACTAGAACCAGGAGGGGGCGATGACACAGAGCTGAATCTTTGGCGGGTATAAAATAGTCGGGACAAAATTTCGAATATGTTGTTTAATGGGGTCATAACATGCTTCAAAATATAGGTTTATATAGATGTTAATATCGAGTGGTCTTTTGTGGTGTTATCTCAGCTCATAGGATATGGATAGTTCCGAAAAAAACCTTGTGGAATTTTGTTCTACGTTTTGGTGTTCAAAACTGCTCCTATTTCTATTTAGAGCTAAGGTGGTATTTCCTCTTTTTCTATAAATATTTATTGAAGAGCAATTTTTTATATTCATAATTGATGATTCATGGCAAAAAATAGAAACTGCAAAACGTTAGTTCCATGGTTAGGCAGGTCACTCCAATTGAATCTTGCAAGTGTTTCTTGCAAGTGGCCTTCGAACTCGGCAGAGCAACTCCTAAGTATAGTGTTTTGTACTGGTTTGCAGCATCCTCTTCTGCAGTACCTGTACCTGTACTCTATGTTCCAACAATATTTGACTTTGACAATGCTTGTTTGACAATAGTGGTCTTCAATGCTTGTTTGACAATGTAATCCCAATTGAGTAAGTTCTCTTTGGTTCACTTATTATAGCAACAACTTGGCCCACGAGAATGTTCATCCTATATTTGACTTTGACCTATTGCAATCATAAGGACTAGTGCCGAAAATGGGAAATGGATTCACTGCCGTAAAAAATAACACAATTGTTATCCCAACCATTGAATGAGTTTGACAAAGTTACACTAATACCATCCAATGACTATAATTGAAAACTGTGTGAAACTGTGTTGTTTCACTACACAAGCAAACCCTAATCCCTGAAAATGAAGTACAACGCACTATACCCCAAGAAATTAGACGACGTGGAAAATGAGAGTGAGGCAAAAAAAGCGGAAGATAAAAAATAAAAAATAACTTAAAAAAATGAAAAAAAGGCTCATTTTTGTGATCGTACGGTTGAAAACATATCATGTGCATGTCGAGTGTCGTACAAAGTTAAAGACGAACTTTGTGGTTTACTCAAATATTATTAAATTTTATTTGAAATTTTATAAATGCTAATCTCAATAATCATGTTATATATTTTAAAATTTTAAAAAGATACATGTGTGTGTTTTTTTTACAGTAGATATGTGTGATTAACGTCAACCAAAAATTGATATTTTATTTAATTGAATATCTTTACACACAACTCTTTCTTAAAAGATTAAACACCGTTGTATTTCTAGAACCGTGGATTCGAATCCAAAACATCTAATTAAGTTGAAAGAGATATCTTAACATCTCATCTAGGAAACCAAAATTCATATTCATTTATTTTTGGAGTTGTCTTTATATTTTAGTATAAAAAAAATAGATTGATAGTACAAATAGTAAGAGGGTGTTTATAAAAGAAGTGGGGTATGACTCACAAATCACACATAAAACAATTGGGTCTCTTTTCTCTAGAGTGTATATAAGGTTGAACCCAAAAAAAAAAAAAAGAGAAAATATAGTGTGAAGTTTTAAGCGTATGAATGAACAAGGGTTTCTCATATAATCAGCGATATCAAGAATTTTGCATTGACAGTGGAGCTACGACCGAACATCGTAAATCTTGTATGTGTTATAGTTTACTGTTTTTCATTCCGATTTTATGTTACTCCATCAGTCCCGCAATAGATGACTTAGTTGAAAATGTGCAATTTTGACCTAAGACCATATTTTTCAACTAATATACAACGATAAATAATATCATATAAGATGTCGTTAGATTCGTCCCAATGAGTATTTTCAAAATATTAAATTTTCATAATTTTTTTTAATATATTATTCAAGATATTTAAGCTCAAAATTATGCATTGGGATGGAGGGAGTATTTTCTTTCATAGTTGTTTGTGGATTACGGTTTTTTGAAATATGCTTGCATGCTAATTTAGTGTGACTGTTATATATTCTCTGGTTTTACTTTCTGCATATTTGATTTAACCCTAAGAAGTAATAACCAATCATCATACTTCTAAGTTGTAAAACCCCTTCCACTTGATCCACTCTGAACAATATTGATGATGCTCTCATAATTGATGAGGATATTTGTTTTTTTTTTTTTTTGTGAGCAAAGTTATGAGGATTTTTTTTTCACTCATTCTATTATTATTACTATTATTATTATTAGTACTACTACTGGCGTTTAGACCGCTCTTTACTCTTTTAATTGTGCTAATGCATATAAATTATGACTAAAGATGTTTATGAAAATTTGTTTTTCATCTTAAACAAATATGTTTTCTTTTTTAACAACGCAAACAATATATCAAATATAATATAAATTCTTATTTTTTGAATGACACCACCAAGTTGAAAGTGAAAAAGACGGTCCAGAACCATATATTATAGTATACATTATTATTTATACTTCGTATGATTATTAGGTTTTGAGGTATCGAGGTAGTTGGAATACCTTTTCTTATATAGTGATAGTGATGTCAAAGACACTTCAATTAGGCTTTTATATCACAATCAAAATAAACCTACCTATACTTTTTACTGCACTAATATTTGCAAAAATTATGAGATGGAAGAGAAAACACACATTGACAAATCTACCCGTCGATGTGTTGGAATTGATTATGAAGCGTTTGTCCCTTAAAGATTGCCTTGGTTTAAGAGCAATATGTCGTTCTTGTAGGAAAACAATTTCTAATGTCATTGAAAACAAACATTGCTGCCATTTACCTGAACTGCCACTAGTTGTCCTACTGTCCAAAAATTCAAGGTTTTATTACAGCTTGAGTACAAAAAGTTTACATCACCTTAGAGCACCACTGTGGCAGAGGACTAATAACTGTTTTGGCTCAGTTGAAGGCTGGTTGATTGTGGGTGAATTTTCTGAAGAAGGTTTTGTGAAATTTTTCTTCTTGAATCCAGTGACCGATGTTAGAATCATGAAACCATCAAAGTTGCACTTACCCTCCAACTACTCTGTCCACCGAGGTAATATATTATCAAGTGTGAGAAAAATGGTGGCGTCCTCCAAACCAAATTGTGATGGCTCATATTGTTATTTAGTCGGTCTTTTGAGTGATATTCGTCACACTGTAATTTATAAACTCTTTGACAAGTCATGGACTTCAGTCGAGCCAGATAAGGATTCAAGGACTTATTTTACAGATGTGGAAATTATTGGTACAAAATTCTATTTAAGTGACATTTCCTCAAATTCTTTGTTTGTTTATGATCTCAAAGACTCCACTAATGGACCTCCAAAAGCTGAAGTGTCGGCTCTGCGTCTAGAAACAATCAGCGACATTCGGTTTGGCTTTCTAGCCAAAGATGGAAGTGTTAAGAGAGTTATACTTCATTTATATGTTCTGTAATGCCGAGTATGAAACTCGACATTTTGTTTTTGACCGTTTGGAGGTCCCAACATTTGCTAAGCCACCTCAAGTTATTGGCTTTGAAGTGTTCAAGCTGGTCACGAACAAGGATCCTATTGGGTGGCAGAATGTGAAGCTCGAAGATAGAGTGGCTTTTATTAGTAACTACAAGAGCATGATAATGTCAAGGGATGAACTTAAATCCAATAGAGAGTTAATTAGAGGAAATAGCATCTACTTTGCTCTTACTTTTGCTTGTCCTACAAATCCATGGCCAGGTTTAAACTTGGGAAAGTTTTGTTTGACTGATAGCAGCATCAAATACTTTTCCGTGGAGCCATCAGAGAATAGTGATGTTCCTTATCCTTTATGGTTTGTACCAAATTTATGGTAATTCCATTGTCTTGGCACTTACATATGTTTGATTGCATGCCAATGGTGTCTTCAATGAAGTGGTTGGAAGGTGCATTCATGTCATTAGACTTCCTTATGGCTTTAACATTATTTACGTCTCAAGATGCAAGCATTTGGAGATTCATGTCAAAAACCATCCACCTTGCATTTGGCATACATTATTTCTTCTTTTTTTTGACAAATACATTATTTCTTAGTACATGATTTTTATTTATTTATTTATTTAAAGATTGCAGTGTTGATCCTAAACAAAGTATTTAGGCAATGTCGGGATGTGTCGATATTGAAAGCATTGCCAATGCATTGTTTTTTATGGATTTTCTAAGTTTCACATTCCTTTCTTGTTTTCCTTACATATGAATGTTTTGAAGACAATGTTCGTTATGTCCAAGTAGTGTATGCAATGATCTACAGTATCAAACCAAAGCTAATATCCACGGTTTTATGCAATGATCTATATAAACTATCTACACTTTCAATATTCTTTCGGTACAAAAATATTAGCAGATCTCTTCCAAAGTCATTTGACGATGAACCAAAAAGATTTATGAGCAATATAAATCAGCTGAACAATTCTTAAGTTTGATCATCTAAGTTTGGCAGAATATTTGTGACAGAAGCATACATTGAAAGTGGCATCCTGAAACAAAAGATTATAATAAATGTGTTCCAATTAAATTAATATATAGGAAATGTAAAAATCAAGAACCGTCTTCCGTTTAGAACAATTAATTGACTTTATGCATAGTAGATAGCATTGATATGAGCTAGTTGAGTTAAAACGAACTACTTTAGATCAGAGATATTAATAGTGCATCACGTAAAATAGCAAAAAGCCAGAATTCTACTATATGAATTATGAAATACTGTATATGGGGTTATTGATGTTGATCACAGTAAAATACTGTAACAACAACAAAGCCTTATCGCATTAAGTGGAGTTTGCTAAATCGATCAAATTACTTTGTAATGGACCAAATTGTACACTATGAGTGATCCAACTAATATAAAATGAACACAACATTGAAACACAATCCACTATCCCTTTACTATGTTGAAGCTTCTCCCCACTTCCATGAATTTTTCTACTTAGAGCGGAAATGGGATAGTGTTATGTTTTCATAGAAAATCCACCCCTTTAACTGTTTACATTCATGGTTATATTATACTGTTCAAGTTTTGAAACTGTTAACAAACACATCAATTAAACATGCAACATCTAATAAAACGGAATCCAACTTCTTTTTTTTATAGAATTTAACTAGTATACTCTTTAAAATTATGGAACTTTCACCTTCTCCTACTCCATTCCCAAATCTTATATATTTGCTTGTTACCTCCATGATCTTTGAGGTACTTTATCTCCGTCTCTAACGGGTTCAAATATCCTCACCATGTTCTCATCCCCAACAATGAAATACTTTTTTTAATAAAAAAAAAAGTTTTTCTAGCACAATACCTGCTCTAAACCTAAAATTTTCACCAAACCCATAACTTAAACTTGAACCTGCAGTCAGAATATTTAATGTAAAATATATATTTGAAGTATATTGAAATATTATGGACCTAATCTAGTGTTTTGGATGGGTGACATGAATATTTAAAAAATATAGTTGAATAGTTTAAATAATTGAAAAGACATGAAATAATATAATACATTAGATGAGGTCAATTTACACCGATAAATTGAGTGGCATGAATATGAGTGCTTTTAGGGTATAAAACTGCAAGTGTCAATCCCCGTGAGTTTAGCTTAGTTGGTAGGGATATTGCATATTATATGTAGGGGCCGAGATTTGAACCTCGGACACTCCACTTCTCCACAATTTAATTGTGTAAGCTCTAGCCACTAGACTACTTGACAAAAAAAAATTTTGCAAGTGTCAAAATTTTTGAAGCATGCCACAAATGAATCATTGTTTCAATAAAAAACTACTTCCTCCAGTCTTAAATATAAGAGAATAAATTTTTTTAGGTTCAATATTATTGAATAATTAACATATTTGAACTATAATATAAATTAAATATATCTTTTATTTAATAAACTAAAAAAATGTTATCTCACATTTAGGACAGGAGGGAATATATTTTACTACAGATTGCTTTCAATCTGAAACTATCTTATGAAAAACAATAATGATGCTTAATATTGTAAGATAACAGTATAATAAGATACACATATTTTTTCAAGTGACATATATTAAAATAAGAAAAAGAAAGATTATAACTCGTCATTTGTACACTCTTTTAGCTCGTTGTACATTTATATGCTATTAAATGCTAAAAACTTTCTATTTTATACTTTTTTAAGTAAACCTTTTATTTTATACTTAATGAAATGTCTATAACAAAAAAATGATTTAATTATTAGTTTTTTACAAAAATAAAACAAACTTCATTAATTCAAATTGATAGAATACATAAGATACAATAACACGATCGACATCGTTAAAAACGTAAAGGGTGAATATGTAAACAAACTCACAACACTTAAGTTAATAGCAAACAACGACAAAATACATTACAACACCCAAGTTAATAAATAACATACACCGACAAAATGCATATAAATAATAGGCTATGATAAAATCTAGTTCACCAGAATACTCTTGTTTCTGGATTTGTAACATGGACGTCCAGATCATTGATTAAATCTATGATTGACTGGTTGATATTTCAAAATGAACCAAACGAATACCGCAACAAGACGTAAAATCAAACACCACCGTACAAGACGACGAACAACACAACGCCTCCCTCAGACGACAAAATCACGAAAAACACAAGAAAAAACTTGATATATGTGAAAAGCGCTTATTTAGATCGAATGAAAGGGAAAAAAGATACATATGGGTGATTCTAGATCAAAAAATGACATAAAACTACCCCTCCTTAGTGAGTGAAAGAGAAGAGAGAAGTTGAAGTTTTTCTCACTAAAAAACTAAGGCCGACAAAAATTGGTCAACAAATATAATATTATTTTCCATACAAAATATAATTTTTTTTTGAACAAGTTAAATTAACTCATCCAAATTTACACGGGAGATAATCAAACCTAAGACTTCGGGGTGGAATACACTCCCAGATCGAAAGCCAATACCACTAGACCATCTCAAGTGGTTTTTTTTTTGAAAGAAAATATAATATTTTATTCCCTTAAAAAAATACTTTATTAAAGTTTAAAAAAATTATAAGGCCCCCCTTTTAATTAGATGCGCTCATATAATTATGATATGAAAATACAAATTAACCCGTCATTACATATTTTTTAAGGTATATTTCATTCGTAAATTTGGGAAACACGTTTAAATAAGGAGGATTTGCTCTTAAGGAATAAACAAAGAGGTCTTATAACTCAATTGACACAATCGTTAAAATATTTAGATCACGATCAAAGTTTAAACATTGACACTTTGTGTGTTTGTTTCAAGTTATATTTGTAGATTCCTGAGAATAAATTCAAAAAAATGCCTATGTTTGTTACAAATTTACTAAATTTTATTTTCGGGTATAAAGTGTTCCCGAGAATAGAATAATTTTCCAAAAAAAAATGATGGGAATAAAGTTCTCATGAAGATGAGAACAAATTAATGTGTAATATTACAATCCCTATTTTTAAGGTTCCTTGAAATAATATAATATTAACCAAACATCTTTTTTTAAATACGTTGGAATAAAATTTATATTTGAATATTTCAAGGAATGTTATTCCTATGAATAAATTTAGTAAACTTGAAACAAACACACTCAATTCAATGTGTTTAACTTTGGGACATATTTTCCTTCCAAAAAAAAAAAAAAACTTTGGGATTTATTTAAAATAGTTTTTATATTAAAAAA
>Ga0099826_10002668_pt1 | contig 11648 bp, 10 predicted proteins | sample Mtrugardesep15_FD_76830 | JGI IMG/M metagenome (GOLD analysis project Ga0099826, IMG submission 76830) | Root nodule microbial communities of legume samples collected from California, USA - M. trunc garden sep15 | ecosystem: Host-associated > Plants > Roots > Nodule | place: USA: California...
CTTTTACTGTGTTTGTTTCCTAATTTGTTCACTGTGTTTGCTAGTTTGTTTGCCAAATTGAACCATAATTTCATCTGGTTTCTAATACTTGTACTAAACTATTACGGTATTAACTAACTTCCAATTAAGAACATTCACCAAACTGCTGAGTTCTTATTGACAACAAATCTCAGCAGCTATTCCACTATTGTGCAAATCTATTATGTATAATGATTTTTGCTTTGTTGAGTTCTTGTTTCTGAAATGATTACTGTAGGAACAGTTCAGTTTTTTTTTTAAACACAACAGTTCACTAGTTTGAAGATCAGTTCAGTTCAGTTTGAATTGATCCCTTATAGTTCAGTTCAGTTTACACATAGTTCAGTTCAGTTCACTAACTTTGCCCATCCCTAATCACATGTGGACTAGGGTTAAAAAAGTATTGGTTTTAGGGTTAAAAACTACGATAGTAAAACTATGCTCTCACATATTCGTATGAAATGAAATATGCTTGGTTTCTATATAATAAAAGTTTAGTCGGCCAATAAAAGTGTTGACTCAGGATATTTGTATGTAATAGTATATAATAAAATAGAAGTTTAATTTCTTTCAAAAATAAAAATTTATTTATTTATTAAAGTTCAAACAGTTCAATAAATTAAACCTTGAACCGTAGATCACATCGGTTTGATTTTCGGTCTGGTTTTTAAAACCTTAGTTTGAAACTCAACCCACGTACTATTAGTGAATAGAAACCTATAGACAATTAAAGATTAACTAACAAAAAAATTCAACAAATTCATCCAGAAACACATTGAGGGAAAAAAAAACATAATAAAATAAGTTGTGTTATTAAAAAAGAACATTGTCGATGCAAGAAATCAACTTTGTACAAGACTTTGGTTTCAACTTTGGATATATAAATTAAATTCACTTTTTTATGAACTCATTAAATTCTACTATTTTATTTCCATTCTTGTCCCAATTCCCCAGGAGTCTATCTCTGAAAATTTGTTATGAATGTATTGTGATTGTTATTTTGATACTCAAATTATTAATCACAATGCATTCAAAGAAAATTCACATGAATAGATCCATGGATCAGTTGCACAAGTATGAAATCAAAAAAGTAGATTTTAATGAGTTCTTCGTTGATCATAAAAGATCGGAAAATTTAAAGTACTCATTGGTGTTGTAAGAGGGGATTTATTCTTTTTCAGTGATAAAAGATTTATTATATGCAAAGGATGGAAAACTAGCTAGAATGAAAAATCAGCTACTAAAGGAAAGATTGTGAGACAAGTTAGAAAATATTTTATCACAACAATTATTTTAGTGATTGTTTTAGGCCTTTTAATATTAATTTGTTATTTGATTTTATGATTATATTTAAATTTTAATGATGTGTCAAAAGATGTGTCAAATAGACAATCCACATCATTAATGAGTTTGTGACATCGTTCAGATTCGAGGGGACCAAATTTTCTTGTTGACTTTCTAACTAGAGGATGTTAAAGTTGGTTTTAAAAAAAGTATCAAAAGTTAACGATATGAAAAATAGGGGGATTAAAATTGCATTTAAGCCTATATATAATAAAAAAAAAGTTTAATTTCTTTCAAAAATAAAAATTTATTTATTTATTAACTCATAATCCGGTTCAATAACAATTCAAACACAATTCAATAAATTAAACCTTGAATCAAAGATCACATCGGTTAGACTTTCGGTATGGTTTTTAAAACATTAGTTTGAAACTCCCACGTACTATTAGTGAATGGAAACCTATAGACAATTAAAGATTAACTAACAAAAAAAATTCAACAAATTCATCCAGAAACATATTGAGGGAAAAAACATAATAAAATAAGTTGTGCTATTAAAAAAGAACATTATTGCCAATGCAAGAAAATGAACTTTGTACAAGACTTTGGTTTCAACTTTGGATGTATAAATTAAATTCACTTTTTTATGAACTCATTAAATTCTTCTATTTTATTTCCATTCCTGTACAAGTTTCCCATATGGTCTATCTCTAAAATTTGTTTTGAATGTACTTTGATTGTTAATTTGATACTCAAATTAATAATCACAATAGATCAGTTGCACAAGTTTGAAATTAAAAAAGTATATTTTAATGAGGATTTTGAAATTTTGAAGACTTTTGCTATTTTCTCAGATGCGTTTTCAGTGAAAACTTTTCACTGAATTTTGAGCAATTCAGGAGGCCTATGAAACAATTTTCGTGCTAATAAGAGCCCACCCAAAAAAGATACTCTAAGCCCACAATGTAAATTAAGTCCACATATATTTTGAACCAAAATTACAAAACCACCCTTCATAATGATATCCTTTCTAGTGCCACTCAGTGGACACCATAGCACTAGCACTTCCCAAATGGATATGTCACAAATTTTTTATTTCCAAAAACTTTGATGAATTATCTATCTTAATTTCTCAAAATCTCACTCATTTTAGTAGCTCCTTCACCATTATGGCTCCTCTAACAAATTTGCATGGAGTCTCCAAAACTTTAACTCCAATTACATGCCTTGTTCCAAATGCACAAAGAACCTTTAAGACAGGACAAGTAGTAGTTGGATTTCTTGGAAGCAAAACAAAGAAATTATCAGAATGTGAATCAGTTAACGCTACAAGAAGAGCAGCTGCAATAAGCCTTGTTTCTTTAGTTCTTACAGGACAATTCAGTGAGAAGATTTCACTGGCTAAGGATAATGGATTTTGGATTGATGGACCTATTCCAGAACCAACTGTCACTAATAGTAAGATTAATTTCTTGTATAGCTAATTAATTTACATAGGACAAAATTAATTATATATAGTTCTTGCTTGTATACATGCATTTCATTGCTCTTATGTTTTGATTGATGTTTATGTTTCCATTGATATTGGGACAGTTTTGATTGGTTTTTTGTTCTTTCTTTTACTATGTTCTTTTATAGTTATGATTGAAAGTTAGCATGGTGAACTTAAAATATTAATTGTACTATCTTGGTGAAGTTAAAAAATAACTATTAATTTAATAATAAACAAATGCAATGGTGAAGATTTGATATGAGTGACCTATTAGTGAAGTACAATGACAAGAAATATATAGAATCTTGACAATTACATTTGGTTATTATTAAATCGATGGTTATAATTAACTTCATCATTATGATTCAATCTTTTAAGTTCACTATACTAATTGTCACGTTACCGATAAGTGCACAAGTCACTTGAGCTGACTAGAGCATGCTAAGTGGCTAAGGGTAATCGTGTAAATTGGACGGTAACATTTAAAGTAAATTTGTAAAAGTAATCATATGCTTGAATAATAGAATATCAATGTAGTCAGAGACGTAGACACAATTGACTAAACTGATAAAATGTTGTGTTTTCTTTGTTTGCGTTTTTCGTATCAGTTTACTTTTGAACTAGGGTTCTTGTTCTAATGACGTGAATGATGATTATATGGTTAGATATTGCAAATGAGAAAACGGGGACACGTTCTTTTATTAAGAAGAAACTCTACATGGCAAATATTGGAGCCAAAGGAAGTGTCTTAAGGATCAAGAAATATGCATTTGATCTTCTTGCAATGGCGGATTTGATTGCACAAGACACACTCAACTATGTTAGGAGGTACCTAAGACTCAAGTCTACTTTCATGTACTTTGATTTTGACAAGGTTATCTCTGCTGTCCCAGCTGAAGATAAGCAGCAATTAACTGATGTGGCAAACAAATTGTTTGATAATTTTGAAAAGGTATGCTCTTTTTTATCCCCTCACAAGATGGAATACGCTTAGGGTGGCATTTTAGTCCTTGACATTGCCGGAAAAAGTGGTCGATGCGACTGTAGTCCAAAATATTGCAGACAAATGTGGTTGATGCGGCCACAATTGCGGTCATATTTGTGTTGTGGTACTTGATGTTGCATAAAGTTGCAACAAATGTGGCTAATGCAGCCGCAATTGTGGTCCAACTACATTTGCGCCCCAATTGCAGTTGTTGACCGCAATTTAATATTATGCGAATAGATGTTGGATTAATGAATTGAATTTTTTATACACTGACAGCTTGAAGAAGCTTCAAGGAACAAAAATCTACTTGAAACACAAGCATGCTACAAAGAAACTGAAGTTATGCTTAAAGATGTCATGGACAGGATGACTATAATGTATAAAACAATTTGACATGATTTTAATTAAGCTGTATTCTTACTCTTCTCAAAACAATTTTGTGGTTTTGATTGTGTTGATTCAAGATAAGGACGTTTTTACCTTGTAGATAGATAAATGCTATGCATAGATGAATTTCAGCAAAATTGTCAAATGTATAATATTGTTCTTTCTTTTTGAAAAAATTATTTTGGTTTCAATTACAATGTTGCCAATTCAATCTATAATAAATAATAATCATTAACCAGACTTTATTTATTGTCTGATCAAATGTTACAAAATTGCCAGCTATAAATTGATATGAACGGTTATTTTGTTTGGAAAAAAAAAACTTAATCCAAATCATATAAGAAACAAAATTAGATACTATGAAAAAAGTAATTGTGCTAAAGTAATTAATCAACTTCAAATAAGAACAAATTGTGTGGAGAATCCGATCTCGAGTCATTACCGAAATAATTATTAGTCAAATTTTACTTATCTTTCAATAATTATTGATTACCATAGTCAATGCCCCTCGATATTGGAGTTTTAATCGAAACAATAAACAAATATTATGCTTTTTTTACAAAAATAAACAAATAAATATATACTATGCTCACATTGACACATGTGTTGGAGTTTGGAGGAGTTAGGAAGTCTAATAAATTTTACTTGGATTATACAACAAGTTTTTTAATATGGTTGAGGAATAGACTATCTACCACAAGGTACGACTTAATTAATTGACAAGTGAAGTATTGTATTAGCATTACTTTGCAAGAACTCAAGCTTAGATTGAGACTTATCAACATACATATGACAGATGATACGTCATTGTACTCCCCTTCTTTTTCTTCTTAAGTTAGTATACTTATTATTTATGATTACTTATTAAAAAACAAGTAATCATATTTTAATATACTCACTTGTTTTAGAAAGAATGCTTTAAAAAATATAATCCTAAATTTATTAATGTACATTATAACATCTCTTTCTCTCTCCCTCTCTACATCACAAGATAACAACCATCAATTTGATTCTTAAGTTTTATAACAATTTTAACAGAGCTTCAACATTTAAAAAACAAAAATTAGACTAAGAATATAATGTAGGTTAAGTGGAATGAAAATATGATTATACAACAGTAAACAGAATTGCAAATGAAACTAATAGAACATGAGAGTGTTTTTAACTAAATGCATAGTACTTAGTAACCTCTTCACTATACAAGCTATATGTATGATGTTAGAAATTTAGAATTAAAGCTAATTTTGGTTATTGTAGTGGTCACATAGGCCAAACAAATTGAGTCCTCCAAGCAGGTTAAACAATATATTCATGATTTCATTGGTGGTAAGATTAAAAATAGCTCAAGCGAGATTCTGTAGGGCGACCATTGGTGGTGCGGCGAGGTGTCCCGATTTCACAAGCATTTACTCTTGAAGCAAACCGGAGCGAGCATAGTGACTCTCCAGATGAAGCTTGGTCAGGAGCGATGTTTACAAACATTAATGTCTTTGAGTCTCCACCAAGACAAGGCTGTTCAACATAGTAGTCAACGAATTAGATCATCTCAAAGTTATTAAAAAAAAAAACAACTACAGGACTATTCATGGTCCGGGAAAGAAAATCGAATCAATTTGTTAAAACAGTTTGGTAAAACTGAACCGAACCATTAATAGTTCGTCTCACATTGTATCAAATTAAACTGATTCTTTGTGAACCACATTGTATCAAATTGCTAAAGCTGTTATTAAATGATTGGTAGGACTGTTGAAAAAAAAACAAAAACTGGACCAAGTTGAACATTAAGACTTTTTAAAAAGCAAAAACCGAATTGAACTGAACCACACCGCACTGTAATGTGACAAATAGTTTACGAACAGAACTGAATCAAACTGGTTTCAATTCATGAACTGTCAGTCACAGTTTAGTTTTTTTCAGTGCAGTTTGTTTCCGTTTAACAGTTTGGTTTGGTTTGGTTTTGGGAATTTTTTTTAATAGTCCTACCTATTGCAGTCTACTACATTTCTTTGGTCTCTATCTTAACAATATAATTTATTTATGGTAAAGGGAAATTATAACTATGTGCAGTACTGAAAGAACTTTATGTGCATTCAAATAACTGATTTTAAGTATAAGATAAAACATCAGTTTTGTATTATGACTATTTAGAGATAAGTATTATTTTTGAAAATTAGGAAAATTGCAGCATTATTGTGCAATATAATGTTTAAACTAAAATGAAAGAAAAATCACCTGAAGTAGGTATGTAAGCTTTGAGTTCCTGAACGGAATATGATCCTCCTTCTTGGCCAATGCAAATATAACATCACTTAATGATGATAGACTTTTATTTATTGCCTAATTACAAGTGAAAGAAGTTTAGATTATTATAAATCAAAGAAGAACTATATAAAATAGAAAACATATGGTTTTACACACTTGAGTTTCTTTCAATCGGTCCCCGGTTGAGCCACTCCTTGAAAGTCGCTCACTCCCAGCAAGATCAATGAGATTTAGAACACCTTGTACTTGTTGGTCAGTGCTCTAGCAGAACAAAGAGATAAATGCTTATGTTTAAGGTATTTCTATAACAAAAGATAAAATGAATTAAAATTATTTTCATATCTTGGAGAGCTTATGAAAATAAGCTGAAAACAGCTTACGGACATGTCATAAGCTGTTTCTATAAGCTCTATCAAACAGTCTAAAAAATGCTTATGTAAATAAGTAAGCTCAAACAAGTCAATCTGATTTCAATTATTAATAGAGGAGAGAGGTTTATACCTCATTTACACCGTATATTCGAAGAGTGAACACGAAATGACTTCTTGAAGATTGTTCATTCATCTGAGTTTTTCCCACAGATCTAAATAGAAATAAACAAAAAAACATTTATAGTTGAAATTGCCATCCAAAAGCAAGTATGTAATTTGTAGGAGAACAATAACTCAATATTTTGATGCACTAAAATTATGTTAACTTTTGTTTTTCTTGATCTCCTATAAAGCATTAACAAGACACTGAACACATTGAGAAGCCTACAAAGGAAAGTTATGAAGTAATAACCTGCTGTTTGCCGCTTGATTTAAAAGAAACGCGACCTCTTTTACACTCTCAACATCTACCACGGTAAGATCAGAAACAAGAGTATTTCCACTGGCATCATGCTTGATTGAGTATTGCTTCCCAGGAGTACCATTTTCTGCACGGGTTGCATCTGATGGGGACTTATTTGTTGTAGCCAACAAATCACGAATCGTTTCATTGTATATTTCCAACATTGACACCTGTAAATTTTTATGAAGAAAAAACCTTATTAGATCTCAACATCATGTTTAATGTAACCATTGTAATGATGGGACTGAGGGAAAAAATTAAAAACTCATTATCACCTGCATTTCATATTTCCAGCCTTGCGGTTGTTGAGACTGTCTTGTTTGAAATATTTGTTCCAGCGAACGAGGTATCAAACCCTTTTCTCCGGGATGTCCAGGCCTGCCCATCATTGTATAGGTTTTCCCTGAACCTGTCTGACCATACGCGAAAATGCAAACCTGGAAAAGAAAACGTCTCAAATTTCAAGAATCTTGGTACTAAACATTCATACAACTTGATAAACATGCATTTTATAAGGCCCTGTTTGGATAAACAACTTAATTAAGCATTTATAGCTCAAGAGCTTGACATATAAAGTACTTCATAAATTGCTTCTAAGCTCTCCCAAAGAGTCTTTCATGTGCTTATATTAGTAGATAAGTTCAAATAAGCTAACCCAAAGATAACCTAAAACTGAAGCCTTTTAACTCTATTACCGACTAGCAATTAAGCAATGGCATACAGCTAAGAATATAATATAATATAAAATGATATACAAATAATAGAAGCTAAACTTAGAAATTACCTTATAACCATCAAGAGCACTTTGCACAAGTTGTGAAATTTCTGTAAAAACTTCTTCTTGTAATGCATCAGGTGCAAAAACTCTATCAAATGTGAAAGAATGTTTTTGGCCTAAAAATAGCAACACAAGTATCAGCATAATTAAATGAATAAACTAAAACAAGCATACATCAATCAGAAGAAGCCGGTATCATGAGATATACCGTTTTGTGTCAATTCAATGCCTCGTCCAGAAGCTTCCATGGAGGTAGGATAAGATATAATCTTCCCTTCGGAGCTGCAACTCTCATCAGGTAACAAAGGCCGCACTCTACAGAACACACGAATGTTCCCTTTCAGTTCCTGTCAAAATGAAGATAAGTACTTAGTAAGGAGTTGATTTTACTCCTAAGTTTTTGTTTATCAACAATTTTCGTCTCAGAGAGTTACCAAAATTGTATTATGTAATTCTTTCCTCAGCTTCTCCCCTTCTATAAGTTTGTATTCCGCGTCTGCCAATCGTTTTTGTAACTCATTTACGAGTTTTTGCTGTCCTTCGAATTCTGTTCTTGTCTCAATTGCGGATATATCACAAACCTGAATGAAGAACCAAAACAATTATATCGCAAGTTCATTGAGACAATTTTTTCTTCTAAATTTACGCCACATTGTCATCACCTCCAGTTTGTTCTCTGCAAGCGTTAGCTTCTCTTGTAATTCCTTTATATGATTATCTTGCAAAGTACATTTGGTCTGCACAGGAAAATCATAGTCTCATGTCTACATAAATAGCAAAAAGGATATGTTGTATTTACCGAAAAGAAACATGATATAAACCAACCTCCAATTCATTTGTTTTCATGGTCAAGTTGTTCACTTCGGAACCAGACTTTTCTGAAGAATCTTTAAACTTCACTATTTCAGTACTTAAAGTTTGCACTTGAGAAATTTGGCGGTCTCGATCATCCCTCACTTGGTGCAACTCGCTTCGAAGGGATGTAACTTCACTAGCAAAAGCATCCTTCTGTTTTGTAGCTTCTTCTTGAGAAGCCTGAGGAAAACAACCAATGAAACTTTATAAGACTTCCAAGTTGCATACTAATGAGAAAGGTTTTCTGAAAAATCACAATGTATACTAACCATAGACAGAGCAAGTTGGCCCTTTAACATTGTAAGATTTTCCACTACGGTCGCCTTCTCTTTCTCTACACGCTTGAGATCACTTTCCACTGTAGAAAGCTCAGAATGAAGTTTTCCATTGTACTGCTGCAAACTTGTTATATACTCTTGTAATCGCTTATACATGTCATTGAGTGATACTATCTGCAAAAATGCATTGATGTATTATACATTTGTATAAAAATATTTCCCGACACTGACATGACTGTCAATATCTGATAAGCTATCCTGGATATTTTATGGAAATAAGGTGAAAACAGCTTATTGACATATATAAGTTGTTTTCATAAGCTATCCTAGAGAGCTTATTGAATTCATATTATGCTTATTATACCTTCTGATTTGCAGTTTCAAGCTCACGTTGAGCTCTACCGAGATCTTCTGATAGCGTTGTCTGCGACCTTTCAAAGTCAAGCCTAGCCTCTCTCTCTTTAACAAGAGATTCCATTGCAGCCTTGTGTTTCAAAAAATAAAAAGGATAAATTTAGCACCAACCTTTCCATGGCATTTTGCACAAAATTGAAAATCTTACTCACCGCCTTTTCTGTTTCTTCCTTCACTAATTTCTCTTGTAAAGAAGTGCAATTCCTTCTCATTTCTGTAATAATTGAATTCAATTCCTCTTCCTTGATTTTGAGCAGCAACTCTGCAATTGAAATGAATTAAACCACATTACTACACAAACATAATGAGGATTTTCCAAAAACAAAAAAGGAAAAAAAATATAAATAATAATCTTTACCTATTTCCACACATTTTTGTTGGGACAATTCCAATGAACTCTTCAACTTCTCTTGCTCTAATGAGTAGCTCAACTCAAGATCTTGGAACCATCTAATGCAAACCTTGAGCCTTTTTATATAATCAATCATATTTTCACATCTTTCCTAAAAACACAAATTATGATGTTAATTACTTAATTAATTTAATATATGGTAAAAGATAAAGCATTGCACCCCTTTGATCTAAAATCCCAAACAACCAAAACAAACAATGAAAAAACATAAATCATACAACCGTCCCTGAGGGGATTTAAAATCTGTCTTCAAGACTACAAGATCAAACTACGGACACATGACACGACACGGACACTGACACCCCGATACTGCTAATAATTTGATAAAATCACATAATCCAGTGTAATTATATGTATCGGTGTTGTGTCGGTGTCGGACACGACACATGTCTGACACTGGGACAAGTCTAATCCGAGGAGTGTCCGTGCTTCATAATTTACCACCGACCTGACACCTCAAACAACTAAAGGCACAATTTTTTTTAACCAACCTTGTAATTAAATCTGTCTTTCCTTTTGGATTTCTCATTCAACAAAGCCTCAACATCTTCTCTTGTGAAATCTATATAGCTTCCATAATCAGAACCAGCATTGCTTGGTGGAGTACTACTTGGACCAAGATCATGTCCACCATTTCCAAATCCAAAAGAAAGCCTTCTTCCATTCATTGGAGTTCCAACCATTTTTTCTTCTTCACTCTATGAAAAGTTCATTCATCACCAACAAAATCTTGCAAAACCACCAAAAAATTACTTTTTTACCCTTGAAATTTCACTTCCACTAAACAAATGTGAAAACTAAAAACAACCCATTTCTCAAAATGGAAAATAAATGATGGGAAAAGAAAAAAGTTTGTACCTTTAAACAATTTGAAGAGGTTGAAGGTGTGAATGTGAGTGATATTATGAGATAAAGTACTAGTTTTTGAAGGTTAAACAACACTTCAGTGCAGAGTGAGTGAGGAGAGAGAAAGTGTAAGAGAGAGAAAAAAACTAGTATTGTGGGGCCATGGATTGTCTTCAAAGATATGAAGCCATCAAAGTCACTTGCTTTAGTAAGAAGAGAATAGATTGGTATTTGGTGGTGAATGGTGATGATCCACACAAACACTCTGAAAATATTTCAAGAGAAAGATGAGAATGTGAAAGGGTTTACTTAAAAAGTAGAAAATAGATGAAATTTTTTCAAAAAGTGTTATTTTATTATATATAATATTATATTATATAAAATGACGTAGACTTGAAACTTTGAAGTGTTTCTATTTAGATCTTAGATTTGAATTCTTCTCATACAGATGATTTACGTATTGAATCAATTTATGCTTTAATTGAAAAAATTTACTCTTTTGACCTTCTCGACCTTTTGGTTCGTATTCCTCAAATGTTATAATTATTATCAGATATTCTTAATTGCGTCTTCGTTAATGGAAGGTGGGATTAGCCTTTTAAATTAATCACTCATTTGGTTAGATATCAAGTTTTAAAAAATTATTTTCATTAATTAACATTATCTTGTTGTTATGTTGGTAAGTGGAGTTCAACAATTTGTACTATTGTAGATCTAAATGTGGTTTGTTTGGTACTGTTTGTCAGTGAGGACTTAGTTTAGATTTTTACTGCCTTTCATTTTGAACTTCTAAATTCAGC
>Ga0099826_10002669_pt1 | contig 11648 bp, 6 predicted proteins | sample Mtrugardesep15_FD_76830 | JGI IMG/M metagenome (GOLD analysis project Ga0099826, IMG submission 76830) | Root nodule microbial communities of legume samples collected from California, USA - M. trunc garden sep15 | ecosystem: Host-associated > Plants > Roots > Nodule | place: USA: California...
CAATTAAGTTAAAATCATTGCAAGTTTGCAACCAGAAGCTACCTTCCACTTTAAATCAATGATCGTGTATTTTTTGCTTATAATAGTGTACTAGAAGAATAAACAACCAATAATACTATCAAGACAAACGAAATCGAAACTCAAAATACACAAAACCGAATCCCACTCTATCAATCAAAGTCTAAAAAGGAAAAAAAACAATGTACATGTAAAAACCAGTCCTATTGAAAGTTAAGAATACAAAAACAATTCAATTTCCCCTCAACAAATTGAATGAATTTTTATGACGGCAAATTGTACGTAAACCAAGGGACACAAAATGAAGAGAAAATCAAAGAACCTATATTAAAGTATACCCCCAACAAACGAATTAAGCAACCCTCCATCATACCCTTCGTGTTCATCCACATACAAATCCTCTGTACTTCTAAACGCACCATGCAACACAACAACCACAGCACCAACCACAACTGAAACCAACACATTCACCCAAACACCAGTAAACCCTAACGCCACAACCGTCACCACCGCAAGCACCACCGCAGAAGCCCTATCATCCACAACACGACCAAACAGAGCAATCGGTTCTTCGCGGAAGAAATAGAGAAAAAACCACGCTATGAGCGTGACCAAGAAGACGATGATTGAGATAGGATGCCATAGGAGACTGAGGAACAAGACGAAGAGAATGAGGATGATGTAGTTTACGCGGAAGTGGTTGATGTTACGCTTCACGCGTGAGGTGGCTTCGGTGAGAGAGTATGGACGTGTGAAGGAGTAGAGTGCGAAAACTTCTTCCCATGGACGGCGCGTGATTGGGAGGGGTTTATGTGTGGTGGCGCGTGAGATGAAATTTGGAGGAATGGAATTTGAAGATGGGAGAGAACTGTAATGAGGTGGTGAAGAAGAAGAAGAATTCATAATTATGAAAGATTCATAACAAACAAAGAGAATTATGATTGAATTAATGAACCCTAATTTTCTGTTATGAAAGTGATGATTGTGAGGAAGATGAAGAAGAAGGTGCGTTTTGTGATGTCGTTTATGTGTAAAAAAGGAAGGAATAAACGACGAGTGTGGGTGTCGTTTAGTTGAGAATAAGCAATGCCAGCGGGTGCATGAAATCCACCTGGAGGGCACTGAAGAGTTGATGGGTCCCATGTTATGCTAAACGACAAACAAGTGACTAACTTCCAGCGAAACTATGCATAATTGGGTTGGGTGTGTGTAATGTCTTTCTTAATTAAAATTAAAATAAACATTTTCTGGGTCAAGAATTAATTCAATAATTTGAATAGGTCATATAGAATTATAGAAAAATTACTTTTTTTTCGGGTATTTTAGGTATGGACTAATATTGTTAGTTAGTTCATTCATTCACGTCGTGACAGCAAAGTTCTCAACACGGGAAAAAATGTGTATCATCATACATACATACACAATTCATGAATAATTAAAATGACTAAAAATTACAAACTCACTGAAAATTGGCCTAGTAAAAAACTTAAAACCTGGAGCGAAAGAATGTGTGTAAACCTACGAAAAAATAAAATGGTATAAAAAATAGTAGTAATTACAATGGAAAAAAAATTAAAGAATTTGCTCTTTAGACCCTATCATTTGTTCACAAGCACTTCAAATTATCACAAATACTCCAACAACAATTAGTTTTCATTTGTTGTTGAACAAGAGTTATAACACGTTCCTAGGAAGGGTAATTAACTATTGTTCGCATGAGCGGTAGTTAGGATAGAGTTACAAGAAGAAATGCAGCAGTAGCAGAAGAAACTAAGAATTGGCCAAATTAGGCACTACTTACACTCATACACTTTCAATTACTCAATCATTTCTCTACCCAACAATACCTTAGATTTCTCAACTACAAATACTTCTAGCTAAACTTATTCTCTTTATCTTCCCAAAGTCTGTCTACAAGTTAGCCCTTTGTGGAGTTTACAACAGTGATGAAATGAACATAGTTTGATGATTGCAAAGTTTACTTTGCGCAATTGTTTTGTATTCAAATGATGTATGTGTTGTTCTCTTTACTTGTCTAGTTTCATGATCTGCTAAGTGTTACAGAGCACCTTATATAGTTAAGAACCGTTGGCCAAATTTGATTTGAATGTTGCAAATGATATTCCTTGAGATAAGTGTTGTTGCATTAACTTGTAGCATTGTTCATAAGAATTCTTCAAAATCCTTGTCTTGTTGAAGAAGTTGTCTCCACGATCATGTATGAATGTTGAAATTGTGGTGCATAACTTGTATTATTGTGCCAAGTGTATTATATGTTTGTTGTCTCTATATTTGAATTTGATCTTTTAGAGGAAAACATAATTGATCATCAAAGGATAAACTTTGTAAGAGTTAGAGATATAATTATCAGACGATAAGCTTTGTCTTATTAATCTTACATAAAATGATGATGAATGGTTGACTTTTATGTAAGTTGACTAGAGGCAGAGTCTTGACAATTATTTGTGGGTAGCATGACCAAACACTCTTTCTATTAGATGATTTGCAGTTCTCCTTGTGTACAAGAGGCAGAGCCTTCACAATCGTCTGTAAACAATACAACTAGATGCTCTTTCTATCGAACACTTTGCGATTTGTCTTTGGCGTATAAGTGATCAAAGGAAGAGGCTAAATAATAAGTTGTTGGCAGTATGACCAGACAATGCTTTTATAAGACGCTTCGCTCTCACATTCTTAGAGTTCTTCAAGCATTTTTCATAGGATAAAAATCCTTGGATAAATTCAATTAGCATTCTACACATGAAACAAACATTAGAGAATAAAATTGTTCTCTTATATCTTGTTACCATCGAAATGAAAATTATAGTCTTGTTCTTCAAACTACTTTGGTTCAAAAAATTTATCAAATAATCTTTCTAAAAGATTCATGTCCACAAGAATTCTTGGCATAATGGCCAAATACACCATTTGGCCATTATCGAGAAACAATGACGTTCCCACGACACTTGTAATCTCAAACAACATTCTTGGATGTCAATATTCTTGAGGTAACCCCATGATACAAATCCACATGGATAATCGCAAAATTCCTATCTTAAAGGATCCATGGATAATCTCAAAAATTGTCATCAATTTCACTACTTACATACAACTTACTTTATAAAACATTAGACTTAATTATAGTTTTGATCCCTCTATTTCACTCACTCATAAAATTGGTTCTCCGATTTTAAAATCACACAGTTTTGGTCCCTTTTCAAAAAATTTAACTTAAAAATGGTGATACGTCTATTTCAATCAAAGTTTTTGGAGAGCTTTCTGGTAATTTCATGGTTGTTGTTAATTCCACATAATCAAATCGTATGACACTTTTTTTTTGTTACAAATGACATGTCATTTAAAATATGTCACATAATCAATTATGAGTTGAAAAATATAAAAAAAGGGACCAAAACTACGTGATTTTAAAACGGAGGGATCAATTCTGTAAGTGAGTGAAAATAGAAACCAAAATTTCAATTAAACCAAAATATAATTACTAATGCTAATTCAATGTGTATTTGTCAAATTCTTTTTTTTTAACTGAGACTTCTGGCAAACAAGGTTGCCTGGACAAGCAGAGTACAACTAGAACCCTTCATATCCTTAAGCGAAGCATCATCACATCACATGTTTTTTGTCTGTAAAAATCAAAGATAAATAACAACATATTAGATTGAGTGTGTACTAATCATAGAAACTAAATTCCTAAGCAGAAAAAATCATAATCACAATAAAAAAGACCATAATCACATCACAAATTGCATTATTGTCGATCTATAATTGATTAATGGGTTAATGATGTGTTTCGTCCTTGCAAATAGGGGTCGTTTAAAAAATCGTCCCTGTATTCGTTAATCCTTTTTTTTTACCCTTGCAAAGTTTAATCAGTTTAAATTTCATCCCTTGACTCAGTTAATGACTGCCATGTCAGTTGATTACTGACGTGGCACTGTTAATTGGTCAACCCACACGTGAAATGACAGTTTTACCCCTGTCTTCATTCATTCCCTCATCTTCTTATTACTGGTTCGCATCTGCATGTCATTCCCTCTGTTAAATTTCCAAAAAACTCCAATTTCTTCTTCAAGAAAAATCGCCAGAAAACTCCAACAGGTTCCAAAAATTGAAACTTAGTCTCTTCTTCCAATTGAAACTGTTTCAACCCAGTCTAATTCCTCTCCCATTCATACATCGACCAAAGGGAATCAAAACCCATTGTTTCGATCTCTTCTCACACGGTTCCAATTTCTTCCTTCCAATCCCTTTTGTTTTTTCATTGTTCTTCTCACATTGTTCCAATTTCTTCACCCTCATTTTTCAGTTTCGATTTGTGCATATACAACATACAAGTTTAAAATTGTTCCATTCATCTCACTTTTCAATTTTCAGTCTTTTTAAAATCAAAAAAATAAGGGACAATTGATGTTTTGGAGCTTGGATTGTTTGGGTTGTTGTTGTTATTGTTGTTGGATCTTGGATTGCTATTGTTGGTATTGTTGTTGTTATTTTTAAAATCAAAGAATAAGGGACAAATTACTATCGTTGAACACGAGCTTTTTTGAAAACACCAATCTGGGAAAAGAATGAATATTTCGAACAAAAGAACCCATATATGAGCTGATTGAAAATATCTTGAGCAGACCTTCAACATATCTAATCAAAATAAACCAGCAAACATAGCAACCTTCTATGACGGGTGAAAGAACAATATAAACCAGACAAATCCAACTAAATAAGGCAACAACAAATAGCTTTGGTATTGTTGAAATTCTACCTCCAAGCTAGTTGATTAGAGTACTTTAAGCATATTCAAATTCAACCAGGTTATGCTGTTCTCAATTTGTTTTGTGGTTTATTTCCTATTGATGAAGAAGAAAAGAAACCAAGTTTTGAGTTTTGTTGTTGTTTTTGAACTGATTTTTGAGAAAAAGAAGAAAAGAAGGCGATGAATCAGAGAGGAGAAGAAAATTGTTGAAGGTTTTTGGATTGGGAATGGTAGGAGGAGAAAGATGAAAGCCTGAAAAAGAGCCTGAAAAATTGAAGAAGATGAGGGTATTTTTGTCTATTCCCATGCCATTTTGCTAATTTGATGACATGGCGGCAATTAAGTGGGTCAAAGGACGAAATTTTAAATGATTATACATTGCAAGGCTAAAAAGCAAGCATTAACGAATACAGGGACCAATTTTTAAATGACCCCTATTTGCAAGGACGAAACACATCATTAACCCTATATACAATGAATGAAAACGTCCTTTCCTTGAAAGGGTTACACACCAATTAGATTTAACTTTTTTTTAGACAATTATATTCATTTTTCGTACCAAAAAAAAATATTTATTTTTGTCAAATTTTTTTCATTGCTCTAATATAGATTTTTTTTGGGGATTGTAACAAATTATCTTGTCTCGTAGGGTTAACTCAATTAACAAAGATAATGCATAACTATACTTTTGATCTGCGCACGTCGCGCAGGTTTAACTAAAAATCACATCACAAACAAAGTATAAAATATTATGATTAAAATTAACTTAATATGCATTCAACAACATTTTAGATGGAATTTCCTTTTAAAAAAAACATTTTAGATGTAATTTGTTAGGTTAAATTGCTGCTAACCTAATGCAACATTTTAGAGAAAAATTATTATGTTTAGTCGCTGCAGACCTAACAAAATTAATAAACAAGGATAAGTACTATACAAAAACAGCAGATTTATACAAACGATGACACAACATGATAGGAATGAAAAAAAATTAAGGAATAAAGGATTATCATTTAATGATGCAAATTTAGAGCCAAAATTTTAGGGTTGAGGATTAACATTATTTAGAGCCAAAATTTTAGGGTTGAGTTGTTGCAAACCTAATAAGGGATTAGTGGAGGGAAAAAAATTAGGTTAAGACTTAACAAAATTAATAAATAAGCATATATATACAAGCTGATACATCAACAAACAATTGGGAGCTACCTTCTAACGGGGTTGCATGTGCTCATTTATAAACAACCACATTTGTTTGCCTCCGATTAAAATTCAACCTTACAGTTGATAAAAGAATTACTAAACATCAACATTGGTGAATAATGATGTCGATGTCATTACTATTGTTATCACCATTGAAAACATCGACAACAACTTTCAAATCAAGAGAAAATTCATGCCCAATTTAGCTGCACGTTGCAGCGTTCGATATATCCCTAACACTTCATCTACGTCCACTGAACATAATGGGGAGAACCATGTGATTTTTGCTAGCACAAAATAGTCGTCGGAATCACAAATACACATCCCTACCAACCTTATTAACATAGGAAGAGAAGGATGCATCGACCTTAGAGTGTTGCATGTATTTCTCAGCCTCATAACAGAATCAGCAGCAGGCGTACCGTCGGTTCTTTTGAGTTTTTGCGTAAGCCTCCAGTCTTCTAGCATATGTACAACACACTCAACTACATGGGAGGTTGTTTCATCAACTTGTTGCCATAATTTCAAATTTTGGCGCTTCCAAAAACTTCAAAGAATGGTTGCAAAGATAGCATATTGAGGTGGTTGGAGTTGTTGTAGGAAATGAAATATAACTAGAGGCGGAGCTGCCTATGGGCTAAGGTGGGCCATGGCCCACCCCCAACCCTAAAAAAATTCATTTTTTATAGGTATATTTACACATTAGAATATGAAATTATCTTATATATATAATATGTTGCGATAAAGATAACATGTTATTAGTGTGTTCTAGCGGTTTTTGTGAGATTTTTATCACTTTCTTGTTCGCAGTTCGACTCTGCCTGCCATTCTTTTTTATTTCTTATGCTTTTTTTTTTAAAAGATTTACTAAAAAAATATTATATCGCCAGGAATCAAACTTGTGCACACACACTTGAATACAAGTTCTTTACCATTAGGATAACAATTACCTAGGTGCTTTAACTTGATTTTGATTATTATATATATAATGCTATATCACTCATAATAAATAAAACACAATTATTTTTCAATTAAAAGTATATGTTTGATAAAGTAAAAATTATATTATATTTATGTTAAAATATTCTTAAAACATTGGTTTAAATTATGTTCTATAGAAGAAAAAAAAATTAATAGTTACTCGAATTAATTAATAAAAAAATATAAATTTACACCTTCCCTAAATAAACAAAAATTTAAATTTACACCTGTTAAAAAAATCGGCCCACCCTCAAAATTATTTCCAGCTCCGCCACTGAATATAACCTCTTATGCATTGTCATAACCACACAAAGTTTGCTGTTTAGAGTCTCAGAGGTTTGTTGCTCATGAAACACGAGTCGTCTTGGGAAAGTAAAAAGAGCACACATTGCGTCTTCTATATTCGCACTACAAATGACACACTTTGTGGGGCATGTAACTCCTCTAGTAATAAGGACACCTGAGCGGGAAAACAATCACGACATACTCTATAAACAAGATATTTGACCTTTGGTTTGGTGGAGCTTTGATTTTCCAAATAGAATTCCAGTGCCCCGATCTGCGTAAATGAAATGTGTCTCTGATGGCCTATGTGCATATTCCATATACGCTACGAACAGAATATCTTTTATTCTTTTCTCCCTTCCAAACAAAAGAATTAATTGTTATTTGGGGAAAAAGGAGAATTATTTAGAATTAATTGGTAGTATGTGGATAAAATGGTGAGAAACAAGATAAGCTTTCCACATCTTTTGTTGCATTGCAAAAATCAAGTGAAATTGTGTGTTATATGTCTGAGTTGCCGTATCAGCGGTTGATAGCCATGGATTGTCCACCAACGGAATACATGTACATGTACCAATGCACTATATCTAGCCCATTATTTTACCACATTCTTAGCACTAACAATACTTCACCAAACATAGCTAAGACATTTTTCTATCTTTGCCCCAAAGAAGTCGGAGCGTGGGAAATAGCGAGCTTTATACAAGTGAGATACAAGACTATCCTCATCAGTCTGAAATTCCCAAGTTTTCTTACCTAGCATAGAGGCATTGAAAGATGCGAGATCCATAAACTTCATCCCACAATAATTCTTGTGGACAAATAGTTTCTCCCAAGACATCCATCTGAAACCCCCCGTTGGTTGCTCCACCATGACCCCTCATAAAGAATTTATCATTTTTTCGATAGTATCTATCAACGATTTCGAAAGCAGAAACATACTAATAACATATGACGGTATAGCTTGTAATATGGATATAATCATTACCTCTCTCCCTGCCTTCGATGAACACTTGCTCCATGAGTTTATTCCTTGCCATATCATATCCTTAATGTATCCTAATGTAATTTACTTGCTTCTGTCAATTATATAAGGCATTAATGTGATTTGACGGATGATTGATAATAGAACACTTAAAAGTATTTTTCTAATAAAGCACCAAACAACTCTTTCAACCAATACTACTACTAGCAACAAGTAAACAATCAAAACAAAGAACATAACGAAAATTTTCACATTTATTTAATGTGATTGTGTTTCACAAAGAAATAAAGCATCTGATTTATAGTACCGGACTAGGTACTTCAATTGATTAACATCATAGTTGGGTTAAGATCGCAATGTGAAAATTTGACTTAAATACTCATGCTAGGCGTGAGGGTTGTAGGTATAAAGTTATTTGAGTTTGTTTGGATTTTTTTTTTAACCATTGAATGTATAAATGTGATTGAATATCTTTATCCTTTAATTTTTAAAAGAAGATTCTTGTTCATTTAACAATTATAACTTCACAAACACTTGGTTGGTTACAAATTGTCATAAAAGAAAATCTTTTTTAATAAAATAATCACTTTTAATATTTGTATATTGTTTGTTTTAGCTTTTCCCTTAAAATAAATCAGAATTAAAAAAATAATATCGTTAAAATCAGAAGCTACTTCACTAGCTTCTCACAAAAATCACTAGAAAAAAATGTAACCTTAAAAACTTTTGAATATGACAATTTGTGCCCCCATGCACATGTATAATCATCCGTCTTCTATTTTCTTGGGTTCACCTTTCAAACTCCAAGCCTATCTTTATCACTTCTACCAGTTTATGATGAGCTTAACAGAGGTGAATGGAAGGGTCACGGTCAACTAGCTAGCTTGCGATTTCTGTTTTTATGCAATGACTGCAAATCTCCCTAGTCAATCATACGTTTTTGTTATCTGTTGGTACAGTTTCTATGTTTGAGTATCCTCCACTGCAATATGGGCTTTTAATTTATATGCATTTTATTCCAGTAGAAAACTTGATATTCTCTTCTGATATGGTTCTCTATTGTTGTATTTTAATGTCCTTATAGTTTAAGTTTATAGAAAGAAAAAAAAAAGCAATTTTTCATAATTCTATCCACACAAAGAAAAAATAGATTGTAAGATAAAGTGATTTTTATGTTAGTAATCAAACACAAATCAATTTCAACTTTTATCCAAAAGTCTCTTTTTTTATAAACTTAAACAAACTGCCTCAAAATCATTGTAACTCATGATTTTGTCAAACCATCCAAACATACATACACCAAAAAGCTAAATGGTAAGAGGCTGTAGTCAACTAAAAGCAACAGCAGCTGAACAATAACAGTTAGATTTCATTTTTTTAGTCATATTTTACTAGCATTTTTCTTAATTATCACATACATAAACCAAATAAAATTGGAAACTATACCATAGTACCATACTATCCTCATCTCTATGACTCTATCAGGTATCAAGTCGCATCAAAGTATAAGCACGAATAAACTTCATTTAGATAGATAAAAAGAAGTAAAAAAACAAACACAACACATAACAGATTAACTTTAATCTTAAATTGAACCTAGAAACGTTTCATTCCAGAGAAATAAACTCCACCATATATATCCTTTTTGTTGCTTTAAAGTTTAAGCACAAAAATAAAAGGGGATTTTTACAGCTAAAAACCTAATAACTTTTTTTTTTAATTAACCATAAAAAATAATAATAATAAACTTCATGATATCTCATGCAGAAAAAGAAAAACTTTTTGATCGTATCACGTACTCTTCTTCTTCTTTTTCAATCCCAAAGCTAATTTAATCTTCCCTATAACTTTCTTGAAGAATCCATTTCCACCGTTGGATCTCTTGTTCTTCTTCTTCTTCTTCTCTTGTACCGCAATCTCCAAGTCTGGAAGAAAACCCTTCAAAGAAGCACCACACTTTAGAAACTCTTTATACATAATGCAGTAAGAATACCGTAACGACACCTTCACAGACTCCTTAACTTTAATAACCGTCGTAGTTGAAGAACTCGCGATTTCGTTACAACCGTAATACCCAATCCTCACGCGCCCATTCGCATACTCTCTACACGCAGCGAGAAGAACATGACCTCTTTCACGAAAATGTTCCTTAACGAAATCCTCGAAATTCTTTGGCTGTTTCCGAGTGAGGTTAATAACAGTGTAGCACGTGAGAACGAAAGCATTTTCGTTGTAAGCACGTGACTTCTTTTCGTAAGAAGAACGACTCACCGAACTGTAAATAGGTTCGTTGAAAAAAGGGTTCTCGTTAAGAACGAGTGCTTGAATAGAAACTAAAACTTGAACAAGAGTTGAATTTGATGGATCCCACTTTTCGCACTTTTTTCCATTCCATGTGTTGACAAGGCTTAAACAAACTTTGCCGTTAGCGTAGAGATTCGGGTTTAAACGGTACCCGAATGAATGGTATTTGATCTTTGGCGGGTTGTTTGGGTAATTTTCAGGGAACTGAATGTCGAAGAAGAAGAGACCGTCGTGGTAAGGTGTACCAGCGGTGCCTGTGATGACGGCGCGGAGTAAATCGATGCGGCGTTCGTAGGCTTTGACGTGAATGGATTCGGGTAGATTCTTTTCGAGGATTTTCCACTCTTTCATGATTCGTTTGTATACGGTACTCTTTGTGTCGCTGAAGCAGTTTCCGGCGTTGTTCTTGTGGTGGTATTTGTGATCGGAATCGTCAGCAACCAAGTCGAATGTGCTCTTTTTTTCCATCGTCTTTGACGACTGTGAAGCAGTACTATAATCACTCTCTATTCGGAGTAGTAATAGTGTGTTTCTGTTATTATAGTACTGTACTATAGATATTGGGTACTGCAAAAATAAAACGTTTGCTGAAAATCAAAGGTTGACTGACCAATCAGATTCATCGTGTGTGTCAATATTTTCTCAAAATATATAGTATCACATAAATTATTTCTATACAAAAAGTAAATTATACTACCTCCATAAATTACACTCTCTTTCACATATACACTCTCTTTCCCTCTTATTCAAAACATATTAGAAAAATTTCAATCTCCTCATTTTAAGAGAAGCATAAATTACATTCCCCTCCCCTCCTATGTTAAAATATACATTTTACTCCATCAATAATTTTTTTTTATTTTTAATAATCTAGCAAAAAAATAATAATCTAACATACTTCGAAAACAAATAGTATTGCAAGTCTATTTTAATATAACCAAAATTTGAATACATAATTTTTTGCTATTTTTTCACAATTTCATTATGATATAGTTTTAAACCTTATTATAAAGGGTTAATGATGTGTTTCGTCCTTGCAAATAGGGGTCGTTTAAAAATTCGTCCCTGTATTCGTTAATCCTTGCTTTTTAGCCTTGCAAAGTTTAA
>Ga0099826_10002670_pt1 | contig 11647 bp, 2 predicted proteins | sample Mtrugardesep15_FD_76830 | JGI IMG/M metagenome (GOLD analysis project Ga0099826, IMG submission 76830) | Root nodule microbial communities of legume samples collected from California, USA - M. trunc garden sep15 | ecosystem: Host-associated > Plants > Roots > Nodule | place: USA: California...
ATTACAACAGGGCTATCTTCGTCACCATCGGTGAAACGAGCTCTACTCAAAGCATGCAATGAGCTATGATTGTTGTGAGTAAACCCGGTTGAAGCACGTCCTTTCGAAGGTGTGTTTGACTGCCTTCTAGATTTAGTATTGCTAGTCGCCTCAACAGAAGCTGATCTTGAACTCGGAACTCCAGGTCTATTTCTAGTGACTGACGCCGGTCTTTCTGGCAATGATTTCTTCAGATTTGGAGGAGCGTCGTGAGAAAATCCAGGCATTTGTGAGGGTTCCCAAGGTCTAGATTTTATTGATGGAGAGATGCCACGTGACTGCACCGGATTCTTAGCAACAACAGGGCGTGCTTTTGATGCTGATGAAGGTCGAGTAGGAGGAGCAGATACTCCAAATGTCCTCGAAGGTGTTGATGATCGAATATTAGGAGTTGCTGATCTTTGAGATGACTTAGGAGCTGTCAAGGAAGGCCTTGAAGTAGGTGTTGAGGCCCTCGAACCAGATCTAGTGGGAGTTGATGATCTCACTGGTGGAGCTGTTGACTTTGTAGAAGTTAATGTGGCCCGCGAGGTAGGCGTAGAGGGCCTCGAGGATTTCATTGTTGAAGGTAATGTTTGCCCTCCAGATGGAGTTGAAGGTCTTGACGTAGCTGGAGATGGACCCCTTGACGAAGAAATTCTCTTACTGCCATTAGTGGAAGAACAAAAACTTGACATTGATGAATGATGCTTAGAAACTACATTGCTTCTTGAACTAGGTTCTATTTGGATATTATTTACCTGCAACACAAGAAAGGTGTATGTGTTGAGTGAATTAAATCAACTAAAGAACACATAATGCACATTAATACTAGTTGGAATATAAAAGAAATGAAAGTATAAGGTTTTGAAGAATGTAGAAGAATCAAAGAGGAAAAGTGCTATGCTGCATATACTCTTATTAACTGAATCTTAATTCACCAAACTGCTATTGATAAGGGTACTTTAGTAAATGAAACGAACACATTTTATCATAGAAATTAGTAAACTCGATAATTTTCTCAAGTTTGTGTAACCTCAAAAGACATGTAATATGAGACAGAGCAAGTATTAAATAGTTCCTACCCTTGGCTTTAAAGCAGTTGGACGAGAACTGCGAGTCTCCGTTTCACTTTTCAATGGCATTTGTGTTTCCTTGTCTAAAGTAGGAAAAAGCGGTGTATCAGGTGGAGTAAGAAGCCTGATAACAGAAAACTCTTGTCAGTGTGAAGGAAAAAGTTTTGATGGACAAAAATTGTAATAAAATATAGAAACAGAAAATGAGATTGAGGTAAAAATTAAAATACATGCTATATGACTCTATTGGTCACTTATGTATTATGCAATTTGGTTACTTTTAGCATGAAAGGTTTCCAACAGCCGAAGAATATCATAGTAGATAAGTCTATATATAATTCCATAAAAATTGAACTTGTTTCTGATTCCTCCGCTGAAACTTTGCATTTTATCAAACCAGATCAATACATATATTAATATTAAGGTGCTCAATGATTCTCATTTTCAAGTATTATATCAGTCTCAGAAGAGAATACATAAAAAGTAAAAAGCTAGATGTTAGCATGTCTCCTTCGACAAAGCACTCGGTACCAGAAATTCATAATCAACTTTGACTTTAAAAAGGGAAATCGTCAAGTTCGATTAATATGAAGGAGACTATGATTAAGATATAAACACTTGAGAAGCCATTTAACATCAATCATTTATCACAAATAATGAATGAAGACAAGAACAGGAACATAAAGGCTGGTTGTGGGAACTGGATGCGGCAATGTGCAGCCTCAAATTGTCATTATCAAAACTGCAAAATACTTTTCAGCTATTTCAAATTTGGGACCGCACAAATATAACAATCATACACTTCATTTATTCTAAAAGTTCATCAATCCTTTTGCAATTTGAATGACGTTTAACTGTACTATTGTGACATCCAACTAGACAATAAGAATTTCTACCACACCAAATTATACATAGAAACAACCACATTCCAAAGCTTAAGAGCATGTTTGGTATCAGAAAAAAAAAAAAAAAATTTCCCTTTTTACTTTTGTTTTCACTTTTATTTATAAAACTGTCACATTTTGTTTTCTCAAACTAGGCTAGCAACACACTCTCTAATCCTTATAGGTCCCATAAATTTCATGTGGGGCCTACATGATTTAGTGGAAATTTTCAATTAATTTCAAGCCTAATTTCAATCAATAGAAGAATGTGTTAGAAAAGTTTAATCTTTTCATGTAAAAGTAGTTGAAAACAGAAAATCAAAATAGGAATTCTTTTCTGAAATCAAACAGACTAATTAATTAGAATAATCTTTTGAATCCAATTGATTTACAAGATCTATATACTCAAACAGCCAAATCACACATACTCATCAGCAATTAAAAGTTGCAATTAATCCAAAATTACCATTCATAATCAGACTTATCATTCTCTGAATTCAAGAACTCTTCAACCACAGTCTTCTTTGGTGGAACTGAAGATACCATCTTGGAAATCATAGAGTTTTCATGATTGGATTCTGTAGTAAAAAAAAAACATAACATACCATAACATCATTAACTAGAACATAATAACAACAAAAACAACTCAAAAAAAAAAACATACCCAAGTTGGACAAATCAAGTTCCTCAGAGTTTTGAAGAAGTAGAAGGTCGTTCTTTTCATTCTCTTTCTCTCTCCTCCTCATCTCAAGGAACAAAGCAAGCTCTTCATCTCTTTCCTTCATCACCATCACCTTCTCTCTCTAGCAGCTTCTATGATCAACAAAACAAATAAAAATCAACACTTTGAACAACCCTTTAAGCAAAAACAAAGAACTAATTACTAAAGTCACAATTTTTCAATCAAAAAATTAATTTTTGAATCATGACAAATAACATGAAGCAAGATTGTTCAAAAGGGTATGTAGAAAAACACTCAAAAATGATCTAATTACCTTCAATGAGTTGAAATGTGATGAAATAAATTATGGGGTCAATGAAAATTTGTCTCTAATGTATGAAGAACTATGCTAGTGTTGGATGTGATTTTTTTTCGATAAGTTTGAGGAAATGATGATTGATGAATTGGTTTGACAAGGTAGAAGCTGAAGTTTCATATGAAATGTGAAACTTTGTCTTGTTGGCATTCAAATGTTTGAAACGGAAGACAAGAAACACATTAAAAATATAGTAAAAGATTTATAGTACTAAAAAACAAGAGATTTGAATTCAATTCTTGCGGTTTGTTTATTTGTTTTGCTGACACCATTTATGACTTTTCTTAAAATATTTTTATTTTACTTTAATTACTTTTAAAATTTGATTGTGAAGTTTGTCCATGTGTTTCAGCTTATTAACAATGTTGCCATTCTATATCGGGATATTATTTTAAGGGATAGTAGTTCATGTTGAATTAAAGTGAGTTTTAGAATAATGTTTGCTTTGTTCCTTAAAGAGTTTTTCAAACCTATGCAATATTGCATAGGTTAACGTAATTAATTTTTTTTTGAAAAAATATTTTTTCTCTTATTTATGGATTATACTTACTTTAAGGGAGAAATTATACGTTATATCGTGATAAATTGATATGCATAATATATTAAATTATATCATCTAACCATTATTTTAATTTGATATAGTGACATTTGTTTTAGTATAAAAAATCAGTGATAATCCAAGTAAGTAATATTTTTTCAATATTTACGTTAGGATCAAATGCTATCTCATATATCAATTTAAAAAAAAAATACAATCTCATTTTCAGCACTTAATTTGATCCTACGTATTATAGTTTTGAAATATATTAAATAAGACTAATTAATCAAAAAGACAATTTATGTTGCATAAAGTTTTTTTTTTTTTGGGTGCAAACTAAAGTAGTAGAGATAAAAAAACATTTTTCAAGAAAAGGTTAATTAATAAGACAATTTATATTTATCAAAGTGGTGTATTTATTGCACCTTAACTTATGCAATGTTGCATAGGTTAGAAAAACCCAATAATAATAATGTATGAAAGAATAATTGATTAATCTAATGTTTGTTTAAGTGTGTCGGTCCTTAGAATAAATTTTGATTTTGATGGAACACGCTCTGAACATAGAAGAAAAACTTTGATGAAAAAACTCTGATGGTCAACTCAAAGTCAAAACTCCAATCATAATTCACTAATTATGAAGTCGAGGTCTGATGAAAGAAGTTAGCGGTCAACGCTATGATGATTATCTGACGAGGTTTGTGTTTTTATGAAGGAACGTCACTTTTAAGCTATGTAGTACTTTTTGTCTTTGAAGTACTGCACAACGAAATTATCCATCGAAGACAAAGATTTCAAATATGTTGATAGCTATTGATGCGCTCGCAAAAACTCTTCACAACGGCTTTATCCAATTCTCCTATAAAAAAACATTATACCTTTGAAGAATTAAGAGATTGCACGCTTTTAAACTGCGCAAAAACTCTGTTCAAATGTCAAGCACTCAGCATCACTTAGAAAAATTCATACAAACTTTCAATCTTAGAATTTCTTAAGTGTTTAGAAATTACTATAAGCTTAACTTTGTTTACCACTCTTTGAGTCAGAAGTATAAACACAAATCAAATTTATTTGTAAACTCTAATTGTAGAAGATCTCAAGGAGAGTCAGAAAATATAGACTTGTGTGTCTAAGTAAGTTGTAATTTTGTGTGATTGTAATGAAAAATCCCTTAAAAATGGATGGAAATTGGACTAGCTTCAAATTGTAAGGTGAACAAAGATAACTCTCTGTGTTGCTCTCTTCTCAATTTATTTTTTCATTACTCAACTTTGATTTTCAACTTAGAATTTTTTTTAGAAAAAGTTAACACAATTCACCTCCTCCTTCTTGTGTTTTTCTCACATTCAGTTGGTACCATGTCGTCTGGTCCGTGTCATTTAACACTTAATCGTGTAACACTAAGGTCCTAAGAAAAACGGCACTTCTAACTCTACTTCAGAATCCAATTCTAAATATGATTCTTATTTGTCTAGACAATTTTTCTTGTGGAAAAACAAATTGTAAAGTCATGTCATATCTATTGATGAAAAACTACGAGATGTCAGGTGTAACACCCCAATTTTTTAATTTTAACTAATTCAATAATGTTGAATAGGTGAAATTTAATTAACATTATGATTGGTGTTGTCAAAACTAGTTAGAGATTAATATCTAAACTCAACAAGTTAGTTAGAGATTAATGTCTAAACTCAACAAGTTAAAACTAGTCAAAGGCATGTTAGATTTGAAGTATCATTTAGATACTCTCTATGGAGCATGTCAAAAAGCAAAATTGTTAAAACCTTCTTTAAACTTAAAAATATTGTCTCGACCTCTAGATCTTTGAAACTTCTTCACATTGTTGTTTGGACCAATCAGTACTACCTCTATTAGTGGGAAGAAATATGGATTAGTCATAGAGGATGATTGTAGTAGATGGACTTAGGTAAAATTTCTCAAATCTAAAGATGAATCATATTATGTGCTTAACATCTTCAATGCCCAAGTAAAAAGTGGAAAGGATTTAAAAAATTTGAAAATCAGAAATGATCATTGTGAATTTGTTCAAGATATGTCTTATATATATATATATATATATATATATATATATATATATTATATTTTAAACATAACATGATGTATTTATGGCTTCTTCCCCATAAGTCCTTTGCCATATTAGTTTCATGAATCATGGTGCGTGCCATTTCTTGTAAAGGTATGTTCTTTCGTTCTACAATTCGATTTTGCTGTGGAGTTCTAGGACAAGAGTTCAAAGGAAGAAGACCCAAAATATCTTATTTTCACGAGTTTTGATATACATGTTATATCTTATAAACAAAGTTCATCTAAAGAAACTTGATGTCAAAGCTCAAAAATGTACTCTATTTGAATACTCTAAACGCTCAAAGATATACAAAGTGTATATTTCTGAAACAAAAATAGTTGAAGAATCAATACACGTCAAATTTGATGACAAAGACCCTAACAATCAAATATCAGAGCTAGAGGATGGTTTTACAGATATTGAAATATGTGCAAAAACATAAGCTTCTTCTGTACCAGTTGAATCCTCTGTTGCTTCAGAACCTATAGCACCCTCTGATACCTCATAAGATGTTGCACATTTTGATGCTCAAGGTGCAAGCTCAAGTATTGTTGCACAATCTTGGAAAACTTTCAAGTACAAATCCTTACATCCAAAAGATCTAACGTTGGAAACAAGAATGTTCCTCTAAAGACAATATCGACTTTCAGAAATGAACACTCCATGCTAGGACCTCTATCAATGATCGAGCCAACATCAATTGATGAAGCTATATCAGATGATGGATAGATTGTTGCAATGTAAGACAAGATAAATCAATTTCAAAGAAATTATGTACGATACTTAGTGCCTAAACCATCTAAGAAGATCACATCAATGAAACCAATTGGGCTTTCACTTTTCATTAACAAGTTGAATAACCAAGAAAAAGTGATAAGAAATAAGACTAAACTTGTAGCACAAAACTATAATCAACAAGAAGGTATTAACTTCACTGAATTTTTTTTTCACATAGCTATATCAAAGACTATAAGATTATTATTATTATTATCATTTGTAAGAATTAAGCATATACTTTTTTTTTTCTCAAAAAAAAAGCATATACTTTTTTTCATTACTAATTATTATATTAATTAAGAATATTTTATTAAATGAATTTGACAAAAAAGGGAACATTTTATTAAATCAAGATCCTTTTATTATAAAAATTAATATACTCAATGACTTTCTTTTTGTTTGAGGAATACTCAATGACTTTTTTAAAGGTTGCATAATCTTAAAAATTAATTAATGAGAGATAGGGGGACCTCTCACTGACACAAACTTTGGTAGTTTTAGCAATTTTTATTTCGTTTCAACACAATGAATGCATTAAATTTCAAGATACTAGTATAATTTATCTCTGTTTTCCAATTATACCATTAAATTAAAATGATTTGTTAATACAAGATTCTTTGTAGTAAAATATTATACATTTTGCTCAAAATAATTATTATTCATTATTCTTTGAAAAAAAATCATATTCTTTATTTTCAAAATAAAAATTTGTATAACAATTAATGATATATAAAACAATTTAGTACAAATATATGTATCAATTGAAATTTTTTTTTTATATAGTATTTTTTTTCTTATAGAAAATGACAGTAAATAATAACATTATAAGTACAGACATCTTGTCAAAAAAAAATCTAAGTACAGACATATTTATTCAGAAAAAAAGTACTACTGACATGCATTAATGTTCTTCAGTTCTAAAAGTTACAAAATTTAATAACAATGAAGTACTATTGGTATTTCAAATTATTTCAAAATTGAAATTTAATGTGTGTCAGATTAATTAGTTTAAGTGTCTTACTCCTTTTTGTGTGTGTTCTAGTTATTGGCCGCAGAACCTTCCAAACCACAGTAAACTCGTGAACCTTTACTCTTTTTTTATTTTTTTTAGGCTTAAATATACAAAACACCCTTGTATGTTCGCATACTTTCGCAATTCGTCTCTATATTTTTTTCTTTAAAACTGTCTCTGTAAGTTGTTAATGTTATGTTTTTCGTCCCTTTCGTTACAAAAAAAGTACACGTGGTTAACGGAGGATGACATGACAGACGACGCTGATGTGACAAACTGGATGATGAGTCACACTGGGAGACGGGTGAAAACCAAAAAACAAAATTCGTAGAGGGACCAAAACCAAAAAATAAAAAGGCAAAAAATTCAAATTTAAAAATAGCAATTCAACCATCTTCTTCTTGCACATATACAATTCTACTATTTTCATCTTAGAAGCACATATCCACAATTTCTTCTACCCATATCCTCCATTCATTCTAAAAATTCAGATATAAATTATACGCTAAATTGCACATATAACCGAGAGAGAAAAAAAAAAGGCTAAATACAACTTTTGGTACTTTTGGTTTGACAGAATTTTCAAGTTAGTTCTTTAAGTTTCAAAAGTTTTAAATAAGTCATTTTAGTTGATAAACTATTTCACTGTTACTCCTTCTGCCGTCTCTGTTTAACTGATGCTGATGTGACCGTTAAGTTGCTGACTTGGATCAAAACACTGCATTATAAAGGCTCATAGATGTCAAAACGTTGCGTTTAATGGTCACAAATGATCATTTATTGGGTTAGAAAGGCATTTCTTTTTGTCAGTAACTGCTTTTCTAGCCCTATAAATGATCATTTGTGACCATTAAACGCAAAATTTTGATTTTTGATGACTTGGAGCCTTTGAAACTCATTGTTTTTATTTAAGTCAACAATTTAACGGTCACATCAGCATCAGTTAAACGAAGACCGACAACAGGGGTAACGATGAAATAGTTTATCAACTAAAATGACCTATTTAAAACTTTTGAAATTTAAAGGACTAACTTGAAAATTATGTCAAACTAAAAAGATCAAAAGTGGTATTTAGCCAAAAAAATATTCATTAAACATGTCACCTCTTCTTCTTCCCTCCTCATCTTCTCCATCTTCATCCTCATTTTCATAATCTTGCCCATAAAAATTAAAAACCCAAAATCATTTAAAAAAAAACAAACTTCGAAATCAAATTACAAAACAAAATCATTAAAAAAATCATTAATATGTTTTTTGTATTTGCTGGATTTTTTGGGTTAAGAGTAAATAACTAATTTCTAGTCATTTGTTAATTATGGTTTGTTGTTATGAATCTTTTGGATATGATTAACTGCATTTTTTCAGATGCTTACTTCCACTTCCTCACCCTTTTAATTTCCATTCATTCTTTGGCTTATGGATAGAATTATCTAAGCTTGTCATTGATATAGTTTCTATTTTTTTATAAAGTGAAATGATGTGTGTTGTGGTGAGTGATAATGATTGTGGTGATGATAATGTTGTAATTTTTTTCCTGATTTGTCCTTGTGGTGGTGCTGCATTTTTTTTGGGGCTATGGTGGTGATGTGTTAATTTGAGTTTTTAGAAAAATGGAGGATATGGGAATAAGAAATGGTGAATGTGTGCGGCTAAGATGAAAATGGTGGAAGAAAAACATGAAGAATATGGTAGAATTGTTATTTTTAAATTTGAAATTTTCGATTACTCGTTTTTTTGGTTTTGGTCCCTCTACAAAATTCATTTTTTGGTTTTGGTCCCTCTCCCTGGTGACTCATCATCCAATTTGCCACATCAGCCACTGCCACATCATCCTCTGTTAGCCACGTGTACGTTTTTGTAACAAAAGCTAACAGGAAAGACGAAAAGCATAACATTAACAACTTACAGGGACAATTTTAAAAGAAAAAAAGATACATGGACGAAAAGCAAAAACACGCTAAATTATAGGGGACAATTTACATTTAAGCTTTTTTTTAGTGGTGAACTTTTAATTTTGGGACATATATTGTACTGTCGTTCTAAGATAAGATGCCACAGATTGAATGTATGATTATCTGTATGTGCCTAAGAAATACAAGAAAAAATCAATGAAACATTATGCATTGTCTCGATCACAATTAATTTTGGACGTATAAATTGCCATTTCTTCACTAGGGATGCTTAGACAATCGGTTGATGATTTATATGTAAATGTGATCACGGGTCACAAAATACGATTCATGTTGCTTCATATAAAAACATGTACCATTGTACCCAAAAAAAAACATGTACCACTTCAATGTTCAAATCAATGCACACAAAGCCAATAATAGTACAATAGGTCCATATTTTTAGGTCCTTATGCAAAAAAGAATATACATCATTTCTACTTTTTTGTGAAATGAGCTTTGTCAGTATAGCAAGAACAAGAAAGTTGGATGGGAGAGGTCTCCAACTCCTACAATAAAAATAATAACAAAGTCAATCATATTGTTAGAAAATGATAAAAACAGCCTTCTATACAATATGGCATATAAAATGGACCATGACATTCCCTTCAATACATCACAATAACAACATGTATAGCACGAACTTATGATAAGACTGAACATTAATATAAACAAATATTGCATCAATATTTAAATTTGTTTTTATTTAAACTCTATGTAGGTTCTATTATGAAAAAACTCAATGAATTGATTTTAAAAAACTTATTATAAGTAAAATTGAGTTGAATGAATAGTAATTTATTTTTATTTTTCTTAAAAAAAATCATTGATGTAAAAATGAGTTGAAAAAAAAAGGGAAAGCGAATCAAAAGTTTTAAATTCTAGCTTTAATCGAGAATCTCATAGAATTGATTATAAACACTAGCGAAAAGACGGGCACTTAGTGCTCGTCTTTCCGCTCTTTATATTCCACAAACGTTTGAAAATTATGAACGGTATTTTTTTTTTCTTGTGAAAATGTTTGCTGCTTTTTTTAATGACACAAACAATACTCTCTTTTTTTTTTGAGGGACAAACAATAATCTTTATTATAGAAAAAATTGTTTAAGAGTATAATTAGAATAAAAAAGTAAGTATAAATATACTCATATGTTTGTTATACTTTTTAAATAATAAAGAAAAAAAAAACAGATAAACATATATTCATATCGTGTTTGTTCCATTTGTTTTAATATTTAAATTTATTTTTATCTATTTGTTACATGTGTTACTTGTATTTAAAATTCAGGGTATTTTTAGAAAGAAAATTTCAACCCAAAAGTGTGCTGAAAAAGATAATTTTCTTTATATATAATATAAATGCAGAATTCTATAAAATCAATTCTATATGGTAAGGTTTCCCATTTGAAGGATGAAAAATTTATTAACCGTATAGAATTGATTTTGGTATGTTTAGATAAGCACAAGTAAAATCAATTTTTTTTTTAAATAATTGATTCTAATTTAAAGTTAAAATTTGTAGTTTTTAAACCTAAACGTGATTTTAACCTTTAAATTTATTTTTTCAACTTGTTTTTATGTGAATGTAATATTCAAACATAAACTACTTCCGCTCTTAAATTTATGGCACAGTTGACCAATTTATACATGTTAATACACAATTTTGATCTACTATAAAAAAAAAATTGATCTTTAATATCTTTAATTATCTATGATAAAAAATTATAATAAGATTTATTTTAAAAATATTCATTGATAACCAATTGAATAACATGTTATATACTAAATTTGTTTTACTTTTTATGTATTAGTATAAATTATATATTAGAAATATGGAAAATATTAGCAAGTGTTGTTATGATATTTGATGAGAAGTTTTAAGTAAAAAATTTATCTTAGAATTTGTGAGTAATGTAAATTGTCAAATTATAACATGTTTTAAGAATATAGAGTTTTCGTTCAAGTCAAAGGAAATGTCAACGATTGTCTAAAGACACTTTATAAGAACTTTAGATAGTACTTCTTTCGTCCCTTATTATTTGACATAGTTTAAAAATGTGTATTATACATGTAACATGTTTTGACTCTATTTTTCCTACTAATATATAAAAACAAAATATAACAAATAAGATGTTGTTAGATTCGCCTCAATGAATATTTTCAAAATATCAAATTTTCGTAATTTTCTTTACTAGATTATTAAATAAATTTAAGTTTAAAATTGTGCATTGCAATACGTGACATAGTCAACTAGGTCAAGTGATAAAGAA
>Ga0099826_10002673_pt1 | contig 11640 bp, 7 predicted proteins | sample Mtrugardesep15_FD_76830 | JGI IMG/M metagenome (GOLD analysis project Ga0099826, IMG submission 76830) | Root nodule microbial communities of legume samples collected from California, USA - M. trunc garden sep15 | ecosystem: Host-associated > Plants > Roots > Nodule | place: USA: California...
AATGTGTTGTGTTTTCTTACATCACCACAAAAAAATGCAAACAAAGTGTGAGTTTCAATATTGTGACTGTGAGTGATGGGAAGTGAAGTGAAGTGGTATGTATCACTTTATTATCACATGAAAGAAAAAAAGAGAGCAAGAGAGAATAGGGTAATTGTTAATGTATTGGCATGGCCCAAAACAAGACAAGGTGTGGCAGTGTGTAGAGCAGTGATGATGTGAGGTGAGATGACCATAGATGGACAGACATGTATGTGTATATATATTTTTTTATGTGTGTGTTTATCTATTATTTTTATTCATATTTACTTTTATTTTATTCATTTATGTTTACCAATCAATTTTAAAATTGTGAAATTCAAACCTCTTAAATATGTGTACTATGTTATATAAAACAATCTTTTGACTTTGGACAATTTCACATGGTCAATAGTCATGATCATTTAAATTTTTGCTTAAAGAAATTTTATTTTATATTTTATTTTTAATTAATCAATATTTATGAAAATTATATTAATGAATTTCAATTAATTATTAAAAATAGGAGTAGAAGTTATAGAAATATTATGATTTACGCTGACTCGCTTATTGTTTGACGAAACATTATTATTGAAAGATTGTGGTCAGTTTGACGTCGCCTCGATTATAGTCAATAAAATTCAAATTCTTCATAAATGCATGGAAATGTTCAGTGGGTCCGTGTTATAAGATAAGCGGATTACGTGGTAGATTTGTTAATTAAGCATGAGTTATCTTTAACCTACAATCTCAAAGTTTTTTAGTTTTGTCCTTGGTTTCTAATTTTTGGTGGGCACGTATGTTATTTACTTTATGTTGGTTTAAGATTTAGAAGCCAATAGTTTTAAGTTAAACCTATGTTTTACATCATGAGTTTTATTATTAAATAATATGAGACGCTCTCTGTTATATTTGTTAAAAGATTAATAAAGTTTCTGAAATAGATATTTCGAGTAATCGAACATTAAGTGTGACATAATCGTGAGACTTCATTAACATATAGAACATAAGTATTTGTAGTCGAACTTTATTGTGAAGTATGGTAATAATAAAGTGTATAGACTATTACGTGGGTAGACTGATGATTGAAACTCACAGGTCATGGATAAATAGTTATTAAGTCTTCACATATGTATAAATATTATGAGTAATATTTATATTAGATTGACTTGCCATGATAATACCACACAAAGTGTTATGTTTATTCTCATAATGATAGTGGTGTATACCACCCTTCAACCTAAAACCGCTATGGACCCTAGTCGTGTAGTCGAGTATTTTGTTGTCGTTCAAACGCCGTCCGTAACAGGATGACCATAAAGTTGAATGATGTGTACGCCACAAATCATGTTGAGGGACATGAATGGCCTAAATGGAATTTTCCCCTTATACTTAACACAAAAAAAATGTCAAAGGTCCCAATACTAAACTGGACAAGGATGACACACTATGTTTTTTGTTCAAGATATACATAAGGGTAAAAGGGTGACTATACATGTAAACATTTTATCGCATGCAGATTTTGTCAAATCACATGACATTTTCGTCACTTGAATAGGAGCGATGTATTGTTGAATATTGTTCACTGTTTATAATATTAAATGCGTTATTTAATATGATTGTCAACGTTACGAGAACCTAGATGGTCACACGCATAAGAACATATAATTAAGTGATTGTATAAATAAGTGAGACTTATTTGGTGGTTCGATCTTACGATATACCAACACTAATTATATAAAAAAAACATAGTACATCGTAAGGTACAACGTGTTTAAGTGAAAATGTAGTACATCATAAGATATAGTGTGCATAGCTTGCAGACCACTCAAGTGGTTCTATAAATAGAAACCTTGGTTATGCGAAACCAAAACCACATCCTCTCTCTCTCTCTCTCTCTCTCTCTCTCTCTCTCCAAGTAGGTAGCATGACCATTTGTAAGAATCCATAGAAAATAAAAATTTAATCATTTTATTCGTTACGCTTAATCTAATTTCGATTGCGATTTCTCTCAATTTTTATAAAAAGTATAGCCTTTTCTCTTTCAAAATTCGATCCTCTTTATTTAAATAATTGTCATGCTCTTCTATGCATTTTCCTTTACTTGTACATCATGTTACTTTTGTACTTGCCTCACCCCCTCTCTTAGAACTTAGTGTGTGTGTGTGTATATATATATATATATTACATGATTTTGGACTGAATTTCTCATTTTTAATCGTACCTTTATAGAAATTTGACTATAAAAATATTATTTTGTTGATGTCATTCAAAAAAACAATAATTTATATTATATTTATTATATTGTTGGTCTCAATGAATATAGTTTGTTAAAATATGAAATTGAAAAATATATATTATTTATATTTATAATTTTAATCAAAATCAAAATACTTTTAAAAACTATTGTTCATAATTTATATGCATTTCCACAATAAAAAAAAAAACAGATGGACAACACGAAGTGACCGTATAAACGCTAGTGTATTACTAAGTAAAAATGTAGTATTAACTGTACCCCAAAAAAAAGTATTATTGATGTATATTATATGTTACTATTTAAATTTGTCAAAAATAAAATGTTACTATTTAAATTTGAAGATATATGAAACGAAAAAAAATATATATGAAAGAGATGACTAATAAATTTGCTTGTGATCTTTTTGAAGGGATTAGTTTGTGCAGTTATATAAACAGAAAAATATTCTATGAAAAATTGTTTTATGTTTTTTTTTATATATATAGTTTAGTGGTTAGAACTCACACATTTTTTATAGAGAGAAGTGTGGTGTTTGGAGCTCGAACCCCAGCCCTGCATATAAAATACAATATCTCTATCAACTAAGTTGAATTCACGGGGATATAAAATGTAATATTATTTGTTTTAGTTCTCTACATGACATGTTTTTCGCTATGCCCTAAATACTAAAATGTACAATATTTTCAAAAAAAAAAAAACTTGTTTATATGAAAAAAAATATATATATATATTAAATTGTCAGCCAAGGTTGTTTAGAGTCACACAAGCTATCATTCGAATAAAGGTTAGGCAAGTTTATTTACGTTCACATATGTCATGAAAAAGTTAGAATAAATCAAAGTTTAGTGAAATAATGCTTTTTTTGAAGGGAAGTTCAATTATACCTCCCTTTCAAATCGGTTTGTAACAATGAAATTGATTAGAAACCACATTCCACAAGTGAATATTATAGAATCAAATGGCTCTTCTAAATTACTGAATCGACCTCAGAGGAGAAATTATAAAAAAGTGTTATTGGATAAAACATCAAATCCTAAACTAATTAAAACCAAGTTCATTGCATTGCACAATGGATGAAAAAAGGTTCCTTCAGGTGAGGCACAAATTCACCCTACAGTCAGTGTCTCCGTGAGATATTGGACAAGATTAAGACCTTTGGTGGACCCTTCCTTCCTGTGTCAACTTAAAAACTAAACAGGATAAAAATAATTGCTCAATAAAAAGAATAATTTGTTATTATAATTGAATCTGTAAAATGTTTTATATCTGTCTTCGTTTGCTAACAAATAATAATTAAAATAAATAGTATTAATTTGTTAACCATTGTTATTATTTTTATGAGTTAATGTTTCCATCAAAGTGTTTATTGTTGGTTGCAGAAAGAAGCATTTAAAATAAGTTATTCATATGTTGGTCAAAAAAAGTATTGCAGTTGAAATTTAAAATAGTCCTATAATGCAGTTGAAAAGAAATAAATATTTCAACTATGTTAATCATGCAACTTTAATGTTGACATTTAATGTCAATTTTGTATGTCAAAAATAATTTTCCTATGTATTTATTAAATGTTGTAGATAAAAAAAAAATTGCACAAAAAAAAAAATTGTTGCAAAATTGAAATTTGAGACTATAAGACGAAAGAATGTAACCCCCACGCATGGTGTCTGTCTGGTAGGAACAAAGCGACATGACGATAAGTGAAATCATAGAAGACAACAAAGTTACAACAAACACCCTTTTTAGCAAGAAACTTTGCACCAAAATTACCCTCACATATAGTATGACCAATTTCAACAATCCAATCTCAAAAAATTCTTGAGTGGTCACAAGATTTTGGCCTCAAGATTTCACATGAAAATGCATATTATTTAATTATTTTAAAAATAAACATTATTTGTTTATAAGCCAGGGACATGTCCTATTTACGAAGGGATTCTCTAGAATTTCTACCATGTAGGCAAATCTAGTTAATAAAAAATAAGATGCAACATTAATGCTTTTTTGGGTTGCATTGCACTATTCTAGATAATATATAATAAGCCTATAAGATGAGTAGTTCACTTGATCGAGTTAAGGGATTAAAAGACACAGGAGTTAATGTTGAGGATTTGTGTTCCTTAAGGAGAATACTAACATTTCTCATTAAAAAAAATAACAAGCCCATTTTGCTAAAGAAACAAAGATAGAGCAAGCAATTAAGATTCCATAAAGCACACTTCATTGTTCACTGGTCTAGCAATTGTAAATATAAAACACTTATTTTTTGGGTACAATTGTACCTATAAATTACGAATTAAACCTTCTTACCATGCTCCATATTTTATTTGTGTTACAACCAAAACAAAAGGTTCATATTTATTCACACAACTGAATGAAAATTTGGATTTTTCAACAAAGTTGACACACTTGAAATTCTTCTACTAGTTTCCATTTTCATTTGGTCCTCCAGAAACAGCACGCTGCAGCATTCAATAAAATCATGTAACATAAAATATATACCAAGAAAAAGAAAAGACATATATACAGCAAAACAAGGAGACTGATCATTACTTGAAAACCCGACAAAGTGTATCGCACGTCGCTGTCTGATATTTGGTGGTGGAATACAACTCTCAATCTGTCAAGAGAAAATGAGTCAATGAAATTGATATGGTAAGACTCATATGAACAAATTACTTTAATAAAAGGTTAATCAATAATAATTTCAATTATTAGTAACAATGCAGAGTGTGACAGACAAGACCTTGATGATCCCATTGGCATGAGAAGGATGCCATATTCTTCTATGTCCTTGGATAGTTTTGCAGCTGTAGTTCCTGAATTCTCTTCAATTTCAATATATATCTGGTATCGGAGATTATTGCTTAAGCACAGAAGTAATCAGAGAAATAATAATGCAATTGTTGCACTAGTATGAATGAATGGACTCTACCAAATACTTACAATATTGGTTTCCACAGAAGAGGAATCCACTCTCAGTCCTTTGATTTCATTCAATCCATCTAAAGGACAAGTTAAAGAAAAAAAATTAAAGAGTGTGTTTAAACTTTAAACTGTACTTCTTCAAACAGACTAGCTAGTAGGATTGCTTGTGAACCAATTAACATCTACGCAACACCGACCCCTGATATTTAAGGGTGTCTGGTGTCCAACATGTGTCAGTGTCCGAGAACAACAAACACAGACAAATGTGGCTATAAATGAATTACTTCTATTTTATTAAATTATTATCAGAGTGGTGTTTGGTTCGCTTTTGTGTCCTTGATAGGTTAACATTGTAAAGAACATACCAGCCAAAAATCTAGCTTTCTTGTGATCACTTTCTAGCTTTTCAACATTTTCATGTAATGCAACAAGTGCAGCTGCACAAAGGATGCCAACCTGTCTCATTCCACCACCTAAGGTCTTTCTAAGCCTTCTAGCCTAAAATAGCAAATAATACATACAAGAATTATAATATCAAGTTCTTTCAAAAAGAATAGCATCACTTTTATTGTACTCGCATTAACGATTTGGAAATACCTTGGTTATAAAGCTGTTGGAACCAACAATTACAGATCCCACTGGAGCCCCAATACCTTTAGATAAGCAAACCTAATTCGTGTATATATTCCAAGTAATCACAAGTTGGTTAGTTCCTATATAAACCTTTTAATTTGAATTTGGCAATTACATTAAGATACCTAAAATTGTCATCGCCATGACACTATACTAAATATTGGCAAAAACTCTTTAGTTTATTTCTAAAGTGATCAAATAAGCATGTGTATTCACATTTAATTTAGTTTTAAGTAGATCACAAATTTTTTGGGTGCTAGCTTCTAACCAAGTACTTCAAGATTGAAGAATGAAATTCTAACCAAGACATCTCGGGAAACCGACAAGTATATCACAATTTTAATCTATTAGATAATCTACGAACAGAAACATCCTTTTTTCTAACTATGGAACATATTTACTCTAGAAGAGTCTTTCCAAGAATCATGTCCAATAAAAGAGAAGGTAAAAGAAGACACATACTGACACTGAATCAGCCGCTCGAACAAGCCTATCCACAGGAACACCAAGTGCCTGAAAAACCAAAATTATCTGTCACGAATTATTTCTATATACATGATAGCAGGAGCCAGATTAAAGAACTCAAAGCTATATTTATTATAAAAGAAGACGAAAAATACTCACAACTGATGCATTAAATATACGGGCTCCATCAATGTGAAGCATCAATCCATACTTCTTAGCAACCTCTCCAACTCTCTCTGTATATTCAACCGAAAGGCATCTACCACCGGTGCTGCATTCAGGAAACAAAAATTTCAATCATTGATACTGTTAATGCATTATATAATATAGACAGCCATTGAAGGAACTTTTAACTTTACATTATTAAAAAGGCAACATTTTTGCTTGAATAATCAACATATACCTTAGTTATAAAATGGTTTAGTTTATAAAATGTTTATAAATCATTTTATAGCCCTTCATTCACAGGCAGCAGAGTATAAAAGCAACAATGTACAGTGTAGAAAATGTAAATAATGGAAGTACTGTCGAAACATGCTACGACAGCATCTCTGGGTCAAAAGAAAACATATGCGATAAACGAAAATACAAAGAGCACACGAGATTTGTTCACGGAGTTCAGCCAATTCTGCCTACATCTCCGACTGCAGAGTAGTTGCAGTACCTTTCTATTATTTCAGCGATATGTCCAGTTATCAGTAAACTATGAGCGGTATCCAACAAAACATTACTAGATTGAAATTTTGATCAAAGAATTGCTTACTTTCCATGAGAATTTTCCAAACAAATGAGCCTTGTGGTTGGATAAACAAGCTCCCCTTTTGGATCTCTAATTGCAGCCTCAATCAAATCAATATCCATGGTTCCATCTTCATTATTTCTAACTGTTCTTGGATGTACACCTCCAAGGGTTGCAATGCCTCCATTCTCATAAATATGAATATGCGAATTGTCTCCAAGAATAACTTCACTCCCTCTTATGTCACAATGAACAAGCACAGATATGAGGTTCCCCATAGTGCCTGATGGAACAAAAAGAGCAGCCTCTTTGCCAGTTATCTTTGCCATCTCTTCTTCTAAGCGAAAACAAGAAGGGTCGCGGCCAAGAACATCATCATCGACCTCAGCGTTTGCCATAGCAACTCGCATTGTTTCAGTCGGTTTTGTGACTGTATCTGACCGAAGATCCACTGTCCTAGTTACCATTTTTTCTGCAACTAAAACAAAATTTAAAATCTAAGCCTCATAACTCACTCCAATTCTCCAAAATTTAACAAGAACCAATCAAATCAAGTTAGAAATTATATGTACAAATACATGATTTCATAACTTTAAATTCTTTTCACTTCTTATCTCTACGCTTCGAGCGTGGATAATGCAGAATAACAAATTCATAATAGACTATGATACATCATGGACCTTTCATATAATTTTATACCATAGTTCTTAGCTTATGAAAATGAAACACAGCATCATATGTCTGCGTTACTATTCATACCAACTTAAAGCTAATAACAAAAGTGTCTTAGTTATGGAATTAATGTTTTTTTTGTTTTAACAACCGCACATGCACAGAATCTGTTGAGAAACATGATGAAGTCCAACAAAGAAATATGAATTGAAAGAAAAATAGATACACTATACAGAAATCTTAACTAATATAACTAATCTTCACCAACTTATTATTATTAGTATTAACCAATTTGTAAACTACCTTCAACCATATCCAACTAATTCTAGCATAATCAGTGGCAGAAAAATGAACAGAACGAACTAAGAAGTTTAAGAGGCAGTGATTACCTTATATCAACAAAATTGCAAGTAACACAATGATGAATATGTAAATGAATGTGTATGTTTTCAATTAAGATTAAATCAAGCAGACCAATTTGGACTAATATGCATTGCATGGGACAAATTTGAGTCAATTTATTAATCATAATCTATGAAGAATAAAAGACAAGACACAACAACCAATAAAATGGTTTCTGCTAGGTATCCTACCTAGAGGGAGTATTTTATTCATAATTATTCAAGAGTAATAATTATTTAAGCATACAATAAAAAAATATATGAAATTGAATATATAATAAAATTGCCAATGGTTATTATAGTATTAAAATATTTCATTAAAAATTATTTTTTATGACAATACTGTTTAGTCTACAGGTTAAATTATTTTATCGCACTCAATAATATTAATTATTGACTTTTTATGAGGTTAGTCGTTGAAGATACAATTCAATACAACAAAATATTAAACTTTGTTGAAAAAGTTTAGATTGAAGACCAATTTAGTTTTCTCACGGTTCAATTTAGTTTCTAAATAATATATTAAAGTAGTGGTTATATTTTTATACGAGAGATAAATTAGTTCTTTTGTTATAATGAGTCATAGACTAATTTATCCTTTATATAAAAATGTTAGAGATTAATTTGAGTTTTATTTTTGTCGGAAGTAAATTTAGTCACAGGGAAGTTGTGACGAAACAAATTGAATTACTTTTATTTTTATGATAGTGTATTTTTAGAACATTATAGATCCATCTACTATTGTGGATCATTTTCATCGGTTTGGTAATTCTTTAGGTTATGCAAAATCAAGGTGTTCTTCCATGTTTTTGATCTCGTTTGCTAGTTCTTGGGTGATTTGGAAGGAAATAAATGATTTGTTTTGCATAGTTTCATAATTGGTGTCAAAACCTTTTTTTATGTTTGGGTATTGGCTAATGTTTATTTCGTTTTGTTGAACGCTTGATGTGTTTAATGGTTGTCTTCTCAGTACATCTTGTGTTGGAAAGATAGTCTATTGATAGAAAAATATTTTATTTTATTCTTTCAAAAAAAATTAATTAGATTTATTTAAAATTTCGATCATATGAGCGTGTGGAGATATCTATTAGTACATATAGTATGGTAAGATGAAACAACCATACGGGAGGAAAGGGTAAAAAAAAAAATTGGTTATAGATCCAACCTCAAAGAGGTGGATAGCCTTAACCGAGGTGTGTAACAGGAATGCTCGAAAGCAGTTCCCATCCCTGTCAGGGGAGATGCCAACCATCTCTCCTTTTCACGAACACAACAAATATGCTCTCACCCTTAAGTTATAAACATAGCAAAAATCTTTGTAGTAACCGATGTGGGACTTATTAATGATACTTATCAACAAAATACTAATAAACTGTAACTATAGTAGAGAAATAGTCTTAAACTTGTTCTGTTACTCCAACTCAAAATTCTATTGGTAGAATTTACCTTAGGATCCCAATCATGGTACCATTGTAATCATGTATTCCCCATGCAGCAAAGGAAGAAGAAATAATAAAGAGGAAAAAAAAAAACTAAACCATTTAAGACCAAAACATTTCGTACTTAGTATGGGTTAACCAATAAATCAAGCTGTTGACTTAATTATATCCAGTAACACTTGGTACATAAAACACGATTCTAAGACAACAATCATGAAATATACAATTATTCAAGCTCGTAAATAGCTGGTTATTTAGACATTTTCTAAGTTGAATGTGCAAGTTTCAAGGTCAACGATTTAATTTCAAGACCTTACATATTTTTCCTTTCTTCTATGCATTTGAATTAGCAAGGTTGCTTGAATGTGAATCATATAATTAATTAGGGAGGAGCTTCGAACAGAATAGCCCAAATGAGCATCATACACAACATTCAAATAGAACAAAACTTGAAATTAACACTATTCCTACTTTATAAAGAAACATATTTCTCTTTTGACAAAATTTGAGTGAAACAACAAAAGAACTCAGTTCACAATAGAGGAAAAGGAACACAGTATTCCGATCATCACTAAATTGACTGGTTTCTAAGTCTTCAAGAAAGGTCCATTATCTATAATAAGATCCCAAAATAAAAAGCATGAATGCCGATGATGCGGTGATTATCAATTCCTGCAAATACAATGAAAATCGTCATATTGTCAGCCGATTAACCCCATACATAGAGCAATGGGACAATAGATAACCATGTCAAGATCAAACTTATCCTGATTTAAGACAAGACTAATTAGTCATGATTTTTAAGTCAACCAACCAAGAACAATATACATGGGTAATAAATGTGGCGTATGATCTAATTTCCAAGAGTTAGCAACTGTGCCATCAAACTGGTAACATGACACTGGCCTTTGAATTGTAAATAACTAATTACATCAAATTAGTTTTCTAAAGGTATTCACCGCATCATATTGATCCTTCAATTTTACATCGTCAACATCAACTTGATCCTTAAAATGACATTAACTCGGTTTTTGAAGGATAAAATTGATGTCACTATAATTATCATTACTAGTTTGATTTCACTAATATATGGAAGACTGATGCAATGTCGCATATATCTTAAGAGGACCGATAATAAGATTACTCGACGGTTGAGAAAATATATAACACCAATGAAATTTAATATTGCAAAGGACACATTGACAGGCGAATTGCAATACATAGAAAAGATTTATAATCCTGTAGTTAGTGCCTGTGCTTTTAAAATCAATCTTATGATACATCTCAAATTCATATATACACATTAAGAAACATTGGATTGGATAGAGTTTGTCAATCGCAGATTGCAAAAAATAGCGGTTTACACAGATTCCGCTACGCTACAGTGTTATAGCGCTGCTATAGCCACTATCTGACAATTCATTACTAAATCGCGGAAATATGGCGGTTTGTTAAAATTATGCTATGCTATAGTCCCACTATAGCTGCTATTTGACTACATAGTTAACTAGCTATCCTAGTGCAAAAGTATGGCGCACATAAATGGCAACCAAACAGCTTTCCATGTGCTAAAAAAGTAATACTCATGTAACCAAGACACAGTTTTGAATTGCAAATCATGAACATAAATCTCAACTCTTCCCCGCATAGGAAAACGAGGATTAAAATGGCGTTTTATAAGAAAACCCACATAAAGAATGCAAAAGAAAAATAAAAAATCAAGCGTTCCTAAGAAAAATACACTGCAGGACATGGATCATATTATTCACATGGTTTCTGAAAAATTGATTTAGCCAAGGACTGAATTGATTTATACCTGACTGTTGTAAAGAAGAGATGGGATATAACCACTTGCAGACTCAACTATGTTCAAAGCGAAAGTGTAAGCCTGCAAAAAAAAGGTACCAGAAACTATTAATCTTTATCTGGAACATTAAATAATTTTGAAGAACAATAGTATGTGTGATAAGAAAATAGAAAACTTCAGGCGTATTTGACTGCAATGAATACTGAGAGACAAACAAAATAACTGAATAGCATACTGAAAATATATTTTCAACTATAAACTAAAAATGCATAATATAAATT
>Ga0099826_10002674_pt1 | contig 11633 bp, 8 predicted proteins | sample Mtrugardesep15_FD_76830 | JGI IMG/M metagenome (GOLD analysis project Ga0099826, IMG submission 76830) | Root nodule microbial communities of legume samples collected from California, USA - M. trunc garden sep15 | ecosystem: Host-associated > Plants > Roots > Nodule | place: USA: California...
CACCTTGCTCATAAAATTTTATTAAAAAAGGAAAAACTGTACAAAAGGGGACCAAACCAAAACCCTAAAAAAAAACATAATACAAAAATCCAAAAAACAAAGCAAGAGACTTAAGGAAAACAAAAACTAAGAAGTCCGTATCTATCTCTATAAAAGTCATCTATAATAAACATGGGGAGAGAATCCCACCAAATAACATCAGTCAAGTCATGACCATAATTTGCTAACTTATCCGCACAACAATTTTCTTCGTGAAAAATAAGAGATGAAAGGACGGAAATGCCTCCATAAGTATAATTATGCCACCTGTTTCGAAGAGCAACAATGGGAGTAACGTCACAACCCCAAAGCGCCCAAAGATTGGGAAACAACTGAGCTCTATTATTCAGACAATAAGAAGTAACTTGAATAGAATTCCAACACCAGCCAAGAATATCCGAGAAAGGAACCATTGGTTCAGCCACAAACATCAACAAAGGCCAATGATTAAAGAAAAAATCTTTCCGGGCAAGACGGGATTCGGAGTTGCCAATTCCTCGAATGTTCGAGGGAAAAATCTTCATTGGAGAGTACTTGGAGGGTCACCCTTAGACCGGATATTATAAGCGGACCTGTTAAGCTTCTTTCTTTGTTTCTTTATCAAATATGTGATGAAAGGTGCTCATCATCAGTTTGTTGGAACAATATATGACGCACCAAATTGAAATATTTTTGGAGAACGGGGCAATATTCACTAATGTTTCCCACAATCACATGTGTTTCCGGTACGGAGGGCGATGAATGGCGTGGTCACTGGTCGTTCCAAAACAGGCCGACTTTGATCATTATCTAAAATATATAAATCACTTGTGCTCTAACAATCTCATCCGTGACATTTTGTAAGGCAAAATGGAAAGAAGTATTAGATTTTTCTTGTGCCAAATGCTGCTGATTTTCCTGCCTGTGCGTAACGTCCACATTAACAACCGGTGTTTGCACTAGAACCTGGATCTCCATTTCATGTATAGTTGGTGACTATTGTGCAGGAATTGCTTCAGTTTGTGATTCTACATGTAGCTCAATATTGCGAAGAATTGGGGTGCTGCTGAGCCGGAATAGTTTTTGTTTGAGAATCAGCGTGTGCCGCAATATCATGACCAACTGGGTGCTGCTGTGCTAAAACCTCAGTTTGAGACTCTAATATTTTTCTATTAGTACACTTTCTCATTTACTTTCTCTCCAATACTCCCTTTGTCTCCTTTTATCAGTAGCATTCACATATATTATAAGAAATGTATGTAGTTTTTTTAATCTATCTATTTATGTATAGATACTTAATATATCTTATATATAAGTTTATAGTTAACATTAAATTATCATATTTAAAGATATTTTATGGTATTATTAAAAATTTATTGGAAAAGAAGAAAAAATCTATAATCTTCAAATGACCTATAAATTATTTCCCAAAATGTGTTTATTAAAAGAGACTGAAAGTTCATCTCTTCACTACTATAATGTAAGGGCAAAGAGTTGATCTCCGGATGTGTAACGACTAAACACAATAGTTTTTTAATGTATCAAAATTTTAAAATAGTCATTGATTATGCACTACCTTAGACCAAATAGTTTCTTACGTCAAAATGCTCCGTTAATATTGTCACATCGGTCTTCAATATGTTTACTTACTGTCATGTCAGCTCTTATAAGTACTTACCTACGGTCAAATCAGTCCCTATAAAAAAATATTTATTGTTAGTATTGAAGGACTATTTTAACGCCAAATACTATTTTGACTAATAGAGTGCATAATCAAATACTATTTTAAATTTTGATACATTGAGAGACTATTGTGGCTACTCGTTACATTATATATCAGTGACTAATTATACATGAATAGAAGGGCAAGTGAATATATCGTTGAAGTTTTGTTTCCATTCAAAGCTTAAGATAGTGTTTCGAATTTGAAAGTCAAAGTGGAAGTTGTGAGTGTCCATGTTAAGATAGTATTTCGATGGTCAAAGTCAGAGTGGAAGTTGTGAGTCCCTGTCCATATATGTATTATTTTTATTCAACATCGTGGTGGGAATTTATACGACTTTCTCAAATTTATATTTCCATTTTTATATTAATTAAAAGTAGTTAATGTATATTAATCTTCCTAACACCCTTTTGCATATTTATTCAACACATCCAAATTCTTATTCTGTGTGTTAGACAATGAAAACAATCATCAAATTCAGATTGTTACTTTTATTCTTGTTACTTGTCTCGCAATCCATCACTTCAGAATCAAAATGTAGCAAAACTTGTGACTTAGCTTTAGCTTCGTATTTGATAGGTCCAGGTACAAACTTGGACAATATTTCAAAGGTCATGCAATCCAAGGTTGTTACAAAAGCTCAAGATATTTTCATCTACAACACTGACACAATACCAAGCCGATATAGCGTCCAAGTCTTTGAAAGAGTGAATATTCCATTCCCTTGTGATTGCATCAATGACGAGTTTCTTGGTCACACATTTCTCTACAAGCTTCGCCACGGAGATTCCTATGCTTCGATTGCTAAGACGACTTTTGGCAATTTGATCACCGAGGAATGGATCGAGAGAGTCAATGCTTATCCTGGAACCGATGTTCCTGATTCTGTAATGATTAATGTCACTGTTAATTGTTCCTGTGGGAACAGAGAGGTTTCCAAGGATTATGGTTTGTTCATTACATATCCTCTTGGACCTCTGGAAACTTTGGAGTCCATTGCAATGGATAACAAGCTGGATGCTGAGTTGTTGCAGAGCTACAACCCTGGTGTCAATTTCAGCCAAGGAAGTGGTCTAGTGTATATTCCAGGGAAAGGTTACATTTTTTATTTTGATGTTATGAAGAAAACTACGCTATTTTTGTTAATATATATATACAGTGTAATGCATTAAGGGATGTTTGTTTATTGATTGATATGTTTGTATTTTATGTATGACTATTTGTTCTTTTGTTTTATTTTTTTCTTTATATTTTGCAGATGAAAATGGAGTTTATGTTCCCTTGCCCTCTAGGTAAGTTTTATTGTGTTACCCTTACCTTTCATACTTATTACTCACAACAATGAAAATTCATTTATGTTTGATTCCATATTTTTTTTTTCCATTTCCTTTCCCTTCTTGCAGAAAAGCAGGTTTCACCTTCAAACTTATCAGAGAATTGGCTATATTGATGACTATTTTTGCATGTTAACAATCATATGAGAATTCAAAGAAAGCTAAGTTCCTCTCTAAGCTTTAATTTCTATCTGTATAAGCAGGTCATTTAGCTAGAAGTTTAGTTGCTGCTGGAATATGTATTCGAGTGGTATGCATGGTTCTGCTATTAGCAATTTGTATATATGTTAGATACTTTCTAAAGAAGAATGGAGAAGAAGAGCCTAAATTGTCACCAGAAGATTCTACGACACCTTCAACTAAAGATGGTATGTGTACAACTTTCGTACTCAAATTCCTTGCATGACCCTTACCTCTTAAATATGGAGAATGAACTGTTCCATTATTCATGAGTTCAATTTATTTTATACCTCACACAGGTGATAAAGATAGCTATGGTGATGGTAGATCCAAATATATATTGGTGGACAAATCACCAGAGTTTTCATACAAAGAACTAGCCAATGCTACAGATAACTTCAGTTTGGCTAAAAAAATTGGTCAAGGTGGTTTTGGCGAGGTCTACTATGGAGAGCTGAGAGGCCAGGTCTGTAATCGTAGCATTGTTAGTTTTGCTTTGCAATCAGTCGTAAGAGTCTGACATGCCTCAAGGGACGGAGTTCATATTCCCTCAGAGACTATTGATTCCACTGTAATTTCTTTCTTTTTGAATGGTATATATAAAATTATACTAAATATAGGAGAGGTATTATGCACCAGAATTCATCGAATTTGTTATAAACTTATTCTAACAAGCATAGTATAGTGAAGAGATTTTTATTGTTTGTAACAATTCATTACATGTGCCTATTTCAACTTATATGTTATTTTGTTAAGTAAGCGGACTTTAATTACACAGAAAATTGCAATCAAGAAGATGAAGATGCAAGCAACAAGAGAATTTCTTTCTGAACTGAAAGTCTTAACAAGTGTTCATCACCTAAACCTGGTATATTTTCAAACATAATTAAAACATGTTCTTTCACCTTTTTCTTTATAAAAATGAGTGTTGCTTTATTAACTTTCTTCTGTAACTTTGTTGTTTATACTATATTCTCTAATAGTCTAATGGAACAGTAATTTTGTAACCTATATCTATCTGTTGTTATGTCCATATAGGTACGCTTGATTGGATATTGTGTTGAGGGATTTCTATTCCTTGTGTATGAATACATGGAAAATGGAAACTTAAGCCAACATCTACATAATTCAGGTGATATTATTATAAGCACATTTTGAATATCTTTTCTCGATGATGTTTCATTGATTTGAATACTGTTTGCAGAGAAAGAACCGATGACATTGTCTACCAGGTTGCAAATTGCTCTGGATGTAGCAAGAGGCCTTGAGTATATTCATGATCATTCAGTGCCTGTATATATCCATCGCGACATCAAATCAGATAATATTTTATTAAATAAAAACTTCAATGGGAAGGTATAGTACTATGCCTCTTTTGTTAAAGCTTCTTAATATTTATTATTTTCCTTCTTGAGATAATTGTAGTAGATCATATATTATTCTTGTTATCACAGATTGCAGATTTTGGATTAACCAAGCTGACTAATATTGCAAGTTCAACAGATAACACTAATCACATGGCAGGCACATTTGGTTACATGCCGCCCGAGTATGATGAATTCTGCTTCTTCTTTTTATGTGGTTGATAGCTATCTTGATCTTAGGCCTTAGTCTTTGGATATATAATTTACAGTTTTGATATCAAAGAACCATTCCTTAGTTTGTTTCCAAGGATATAGCGTCTTTCCCCGTATGCATCTAAAGCAGAAGTTTTCCAAGTATTAGCATGATAAATCCACACTATTCATAGTAGTAATCAATTATTCATATCTAACCAATTAAAGGGAAGGTAAAAACTAGTTCACTTCCTTAGTTTAATTCTACCATTAACTTTTGTGCAGAAATGCATACGGGCGTATTTCTCGCAAGATGGATGTGTATGCTTTTGGAGTTGTTCTTTATGAGCTAATTTCTGCTAAAGCAGCCGTGATAATGATCGATAAAAACGAGTCCAAGAGCCATGAGATTGAGACCAATGAATCTATTGATGAGTACAAGAGCCTTGTAGCTTTGGTAATTGATAGTTAATATCCCACCATTTTTTATCCTACATTGATAACCTTATTTATAGTTATACATAACCAATGAGTACCTAAATATATGTTCGTATATTATGTGTCGTTTTTCTTAACAAACTGTTACGTATGGCAGTTTGATGAAGTTATGGATCAAACGGGAGATCCTATAGAAGGTCTAAGAAAGCTGGTGGATCCAAGGCTAGGAGATAACTATTCAATTGATTCCATTAGCAAGGTATTTATTTGTGAACCATAGTCATTTTGTGTTTCTGATTTCGGTATCTGACGGCTTTAGCTTTTTTCCACTGGCAGATGGCAAAGCTTGCCAAAGCTTGCATAAACCGAGATCCGAAACAACGTCCAAAAATCAGAGAAGTTGTGGTTTCTCTTATGAAACTCAAATCTACTATTGATGATGAAAGTAGGACAGGTAGTGCAGAGTTGAGTCTTGTTGTGGAGCATGATTCAAATTGAAATGAAGTTCCAATGTGAAACTTAATACTATTCCACTATGCACTTGTTGTTCTACAGCTTAATATATGATAAGAACATAAAGAAAAAAAACATAAAATGTGGATAGTGGTTTATTGATGTTTGGAAACATCATTTGTTTTTAATTACAAAGAAAGTGTATAACAATGTTACCTAGTAACAAAACTATACTATTTTGGATCAATTACTTCAATTGTCTTGTTCTTTTCTAAGCATTTTTTGTCCCACGTTGTTAGAAAATAATGCAATCAAGTCTAAATGAATGTCTGACAAGCTTGTCAGTTTGCTGAGTTGAGTACCGCCTGCTTCTGACCCAAGTGAGAGCACTAAAGTGATCGGACATGACTATAGCTTTTGCTGGGCTGGTTCCTGCAATTTGCTGGCTTGCCCTCTACGAGTTGAGAGTTGAGCCGCGGGACTTGAGCAAAGGCTAATACATGTTGTTCTACAATCTCTTTCTTGTCACTAGGCTAGTTGACCAAAAGAAAAAAATCGCAAATAATTATATATAATGGTATGGTCTTTATAAAAAGAAGTATAAGGGTATGGTCAACTCTATTATCCTTTATTTTTTATTCAAAGTAGAATTGAGTATTATATTGTTCATTAACCTTACAAAGCCAAGTACATGAGATTGGATAAAAAGAATCTAGATACGTATCTTTTTTACATGCTTTAGTTTCTTTTTTCTGTATGAGGAATACACAACACTTCTTATCACATTTTTCAACGTTTTTTCTCTTTTTTTTTGTTGATTTACAACATGTTCCTCTTTATTGATTAAAATCCAACTGTGTTTCACTAAATTATTAGCCACTAATAGATATATCGGATAAGACTAATATGAATTTCAACAAGCGCAATATATTGAGAAGTGTGTGTTGTTCGTAACTCCCGATTAGTTGTTTTTGTGTGTAAAATCCAATCGGGCTGTAACTTCCAACTAGTTTTGTTTTCTTCTGTTAAATGAACAATTTTAAAGTGTCTATTGAACAACCTTGAACGAATAGGGTTGACTAATCGCTAAACTTTTTCGACACGATTACTTTCCTCCGAGATGGGTTAATAAACTTGTTGAGTAATCGGATACGAAGAAGAACACAGCAAATAAATAACCAAATTGGTATAATTCTGCAAAGAAAAACAGGTTGTTATAATAACAGCATAACACAAATTACCTGAAAAATGATAAAAGTGGTTAGTTTTCTACCAAGGTTACTTTATAATGTGGTATTACCTTTTCATGATATTCAATGTGCATATTCATTAAAAATTACATTTCGAATATATTCTTGCGCAACTCAAGGTAACACAAGGGTCAAGATTGTATATAGGAGGTTGTACATATTTAAGTATCACAAACCCCAAATAAATATTACATGTATCTTCAACAAAAAAAAATTACATGTAATTTAATTATTTTAAAAGTACACATGATTTATACGTCCCTAAATAATGTGTCTAAGCATTGTAATCAGACAAGATTTTCTCGCTCTTTTCAACTATTGAAAATCTAAAATTAACAAAGATATTTTATGGTTATTTTATTGAGCTTAATTAAAGTAATATTTTTTAAACGAGTCATGGTTAGTAATCAGACGTTAGATAAGTACTCCATCCGTTTTAAAATGAGTGTTGTTTTAGTAAAAAAAATAAAAAATTGTTTTCAAATGAACGTCACCTACACTTTTCAATGTATAATACTCTCTCCGTTTCAAAATACATGTCCATTTTGAAGAAATTGTTGTAACCAAAAAGCCAAATAAATTTTGTTACTTTTGATGAAATTATGTGTGTGTTTTCTATAATACTCTTAATCATTTATTATTTCATTCTATTTTTTTCTCTCTATAATAAATATATAAGGGTATTATTGACAAGACAATAATTAATGTTGCATTGAAACTTGAAATGGACAAGTATTGTGAAACAAAATTAATCTTCAAAATAAACATCTATTTTAAAACGGAGGGAGTAAATACTAATATTAAAAAATTATAAATGAGTGATGTGTACGTAAGTACCTAAGAATGGATATCTGTTCGTAGAAGTTATTGGAACTCCACAGCTATAAAGTAGAAACATTTAACTCTCGTTACCTCAAATACTACAAAATACCAACATAACCGGCTACCTCCCTCACACCATTGTAGTAACCAGATCTGTCACCGGAAACTGCCGTGTTCATCTACTTCTCCACCAAAGGTTGAATACAGAATCTCCTTTCCAAGGTTTGTCTTTTTACCGGAGGATAGATTAAGGTTTTTTTGCTATTTTCTTGTGTTTTTATTGTTTGTTGGTTTCAAGTTTGGACTGTCTTTGTTTTCTGTACTTTAGGCACCTCATGCTTTTTAGTAGTTTTTATTTTATTTCATTTCATATCCCAATTTTATCCGGAGCTAGATTATCATATATTAATTAAAATAATATATATATTTTCATCAAGTTTTTAGAATATAAACGATCATATTTGTTGGCTGCATTTTACTAGTTGTATAGTTGTTGTATTCTCTTTCTTCTTGTTTCTATGCTCTGGCCTTATAAAAAAAAAATAGACTATCATATTTCTTGGCTATATAATCATATTTATTGGTTCTCCTCATTTTTACTACATCAATTTAATTGAAATTAGGGTTGTGCAAAAAAACCAAAAAAACAAACTGAACTGCTGAACTTAAATGAACCAAACCAAAAAAATTTGAACTTGAACTATTACTAACAATTCTAATACTGAACTTAAACACTTCGGTTCAATTCAAAACTGTTCGGTTTGATTCAAAATAGTTTAATTCAGTTCGAAGTATTTTAGTAACTAAAATTTAATTTCGTTTTTTTTTTATATATATATTTTTTTCAATGGTTCAAATAATAACAGTTTGGTTCAGTTCGGTTTGGTTTGAAATGCATATAGTTCGGTTCAATTCAGTTATTTTAAATTTAACAAACAGTTCGGTTGGGTTTAGTTTTCATCCTGAACCGAACTATGCCCACCCCTAATTGAAACAACGAAAAATAAATATGTAGCTTGGATTGAACCGGCATCGATCAAATCACTCTCTTGGCTGTAAATATGAGAATTGCCATGAATTTTTAAGGTTGAGTTAGGCCCAACGACCCAAATTTATAGGTTCTACTCTCTAGGACAAATGATGATTTGGTTCTGGTTCTCATCAGAAGATGGAGACAAATTATGTGCTGTTTTGTTCGATTGCTTGCAATTGTTTTGACCCCTTAGTCCTCATCATTCCTATACATTATTTACTCAATTTGAGTATTTAGAATCATTATAGTAACTTTTAATATATAAATTCCATGATATAAACTTAAGTGATTTATGAAACGTATACCTTGACTGTTATGCATTCATTCCCCCTGTATGTAACAATGACAAATCATCCTTTTATGAACTATAAAAGGATTATATATAAATTTTGCTTTCTTTACTCACTAAAAGAGGATCATCCATCATTAAAGAAGGGTTTGGCAAAAAAATTGCTATACACTGAGAATTGTCCTTCAACAAAGTAGGACATGGTAAGGGAAGTAGGGAACCTCTTACGGTCATGATCTCTTAGGCTACTCTCGCCTGTTAAGACTTCGAAGTATTGAAGTTAATACTATTTACATATACAACCTCATATGTAAATAAATGTTGATATGATAGTTATCAGGATGATATTCAGAAGCACAATGCGTGGAATGGATAACGAGAAGTTGACAAATGAATTGGACAACGCATCTAAGGAAGATTCTGAAACGAATGGTGAGCCAAAATATGATAAGTTTGATATAGAAGCAGAAATCACCAAAGACTTCAAATTCAGTGTGGGAATGGAGTTTACTTCTCGACAACAATTTAAGGGCGTTGTTCGAGAGCACAATGAATTAAATGGCAGAAAAATAAAATTTGCCAAGAGTGACAAAAGGAGGGTTAAAGCTGTTTGTAAGTTCAACCAAAAATGTGGATACAATGTTTATGTGAGTATAGTGAGAAGCACCGAAACATTTAGGGTGACGTCACTATGCCCAAACCATACTTGTGAAATGGTGTTTGCCAACCTTAAGAGTTCCAAATATAAGCACAATATCAGAGAAGAACCAACTACACAACAGCTACCAATACAAGGAAGTTCAATAGATGGATCTAAAAAGAGGGTAAGTTTATAGATGTATTCTGTTAAATTAATTGTTCTTATTTGTTATTTTGTTTGTTATATCTAACTTGTTATGTGTTTCTTATATTAGGGGAGGACCAAGGGGAATACAGTAAGTAATGTTAAACCAAATGAACCTACAAAGAGGAAAAAAAAAGTACTCAATGTGTGTCATAAGAAGACAGAAGGATTAGAGCAACAACAACCGGAAGTGCTTGTTGATGGACAGCCTCTCAATCGGAATCAAGAAGTGTCTGCCGATGGCGATATGATGGCGAATAATGCATATGTGGAGCCAATTTCTGCAATGATTCATGTACCAACAACTGCTGACCCTAACCATGTACCATCTTATGTGAGTCTTCATATCTTCAACTTATTACAATTCTTAGTTACTTAATAATGTACTTTATGTAACACCTGTCTTGGATATTGTAGGAAAAGAGAAGAAAGAAAAAAGTGACAAGAAAATTGGATTTAAAGATGGTTAGGAGGACTAGTAATAGATTGAGAAGCTTGGCCTTCAAAAAAGCATATGATGGTCCTGGGAAAGATGCAGCCAGTCCAATCGTGATTAACGATGATGATGATGATGTTGACGATGACGATGATGAAGAATTAAATGATCCGAAAGTTGGAAGTTGCATGAATGCCTTAAGAAGTTGGGATGGAATTTCCAAAAGCTTGACAAAATTCCATTCCTTGTGCTTTGGTTAGGACTTTTATGATACCAATAACTTCATTTTATACCAATAACGTGTAAAACATTTTTATTACTCTAACTTTTTATTGTGTTTGTTATTTTAGGAGAGACCTAAGGGAAAGATCATAAGTAATATCAAACCAAATGAACCACAGAAGAAAATAAAAAGATTTCATGCTCTTATCCTTCATAAAAAGACTGCATGATTCTTTTTGTTTTTTTCTTTGTTGGTTCATTTGGTTTGTTAGACACCAAAGTAGAGAAGAAAAGAAAGATCACTCGTGGGTGACTAAGAAAAAAGGAACAACCTCAGTATTCTTCAAAGCTCAATGACCAATATTCACCATCTCTCAAGCCCTAGTGTGAGTCCCATTTGATTACGTTCTTCTTGAATGTCTAGAGATTTAAGTGATTAGTGATCTTGTTAGAAAGGGTTTGGACTTTGGGTAAACGAATTTCATGAATCATACTCCTTAATGCTTGCATGATGATTCTTGAGTAACTTTTGTTTTTTACGGATTCTTGAGTAACTTAATAGAGGTTTTTTTTCTGACATTTTTTACTTGACATTTTTTTTTGACTTTTTACGCATATTCTTGATAAATTTTACGCAACCAATAAATTTTATTATTTATTTGTATAATAAATAAATAAATAACACTATTTAGAAGTCCTAACTCAACTCACAAAATACCGAAATTGTTAGGTCGGATGCCATGACCTGGGTTTGAACCCCGGTACCTTCATTTTGTGTGTGAGTTTATAATGACTTTTCCATTTCGTATATCTACTTGACAAAATATCGGTATTATTACACCAATGTTATTTCTAGTGAAGGAACGTAGGAAGTCCAATGTTAACTTTAAAAGCGACAAGTAGATATGAACAAAAATGGAACGAAAGTTTGGTCTTAGGTTAGAATTGATGTATTGTAGTTAAACGGTTAACTAGTATGGTTTAATCTTGGGTGTGAAAAATGCCGTGGATTGTATGAAATTCAAAAATATTAGA
>Ga0099826_10002675_pt1 | contig 11632 bp, 2 predicted proteins | sample Mtrugardesep15_FD_76830 | JGI IMG/M metagenome (GOLD analysis project Ga0099826, IMG submission 76830) | Root nodule microbial communities of legume samples collected from California, USA - M. trunc garden sep15 | ecosystem: Host-associated > Plants > Roots > Nodule | place: USA: California...
GCAGATCCTGATGGTTATCTTTTTGAAATTCTCCAAAGAGCTTCTACCCCTGAGCCATTATGCCAAGTAATGCTTCGTGTGGGTGACTTAGAGCGCTCAATTAAGTTTTATGAAAAGGTAATTTCCAAGTCAATTTGTTCTTTTGATGAACATTCATTTTAATGTCATCACTTGCATTTCTATCATAATTCTTACAGGTCCTCTGCTTTCACCTCAGTTTCATAAACATTCACGTCTCAAACGTCTGCTCACTTAAATTTTATAAATCGAATATCATGGTTTTTTCTATTTTTTTTGCAATTATTATTGTTGTTGTTATTATTATTGTTGTTGTTGTTGTTATTTTCCTTTTCTGTGCATATAACCCTTACTTTCTGCGGATATTTTGGCGATAATACATCTTTGTATTACCTACCTAAGATCAAAATGAAATGATAATGTTCAGCCAATAAACTCCTGCCCTGATTTACAAGTAAATAATTTGTTTTGATATAGAGAACACTTTTGATTATTTCTTAAATCAAATATTCCAAAAGCTTAAGCTATTAAGTGAAGACTTATGAATGATTTTATATCAAACATTCCCATCACACTAGTCGACTCTACTGGCCTTTTAGTGTTGACAATATTTAAGTCTATCCATCCTTACTGAAATTTAACATTTATCTAGAAAAACGTGAGGGATTAAGATTTAGTTCTAGTCAAGTTGGACAGAGGGTAAAGTACATGCTATAAACTAACTATCCTAAAAGATCGATTTATTATGTGAAGGCTCGTAAATGGTTTTTATATCTATTATTTTTGCTTGTTGCTCATCCATTTTCCCCATTTCAGGGAGGAATGTGAATCCGTTGAGATGAGTAGGACATGTAGTGTTTAGTGCTTATCAAATCTCTTTCATCGATTGGTTCCCAATTTTCTATGAAATGACGAATTTATCTTCTATTTTCTTTAGCATCAGAAATCTAGATTGGGGAAATAATGAAATTTTTATTTCGACACAACCGTGACGCTGCTTTTGATATATTGTGTTTTTAAGTTTATTTCTGATATGGACCAATAATCTACAAGTTTAACTTATTATGTAAAACACATAAATGGTTGAATGGTTTTATGTTTAACATGTCCCCTGGCGCATTAGCCCATCAAGCTTGAAGTGTGGATGACGAATAGGCTCACCAAACTTTGTGCTGATTTTTTTTTTTTTTAAGAACGGGACCAACAAGAATCAGTACATAAATAGTTTTATATAATACTACTTTCTTAATCCAAAAGTGTTTTTTTGTTAACTAAGGCCGTGTTCTTACTGGATCATATTTTCACAGGCTTTGGGATTGAAGCTGGTGAAGACGGTTGATAGACCTCAATACAAGGTGAGCTCCTTCCTTAGCTGATCTTAGAAGTCTACATACAGACCAAAACATATTTGATTCATCAGCCATGTTTGCTTATGATACTTTGCTGAATTACACCGCACATCCTACAGTACACTATAGCTATGCTTGGGTACGCTGAGGAACACGAGACAATTGTGTTGGAGCTGACATATAACTATGGTGTCACTGAATACACCAAGGGAAATGCTTATGCACAGGTTAGTTAAATGTTATATTTCCTTCTAGACTAGAAGCCTAATCTGGTATCTTCACATTTCTGTACACCTTGATAAAACTGCGTGGGGTATATAACAGGTTGCTATTGGCACTGATGATGTATACAAGAGTGCCGAGTTAGTCAACCTAGCCACTCAAGAATTTGGAGGGAAGATTACCAGGCAAGCAGGGCCAATTCCTGGCCTCAACACAAAGATCGCTTCTTTCTTAGATCCAGATGGATGGAAAACTGTGAGTTTTCTTTTTTATCTATTTCTGTGTGTTAAACTTTTATGTTGAGTAAGGCTACGACTTAAGGTCCGTTTGATTTGCAAATAAATAAAAGATTTGACTGGACAAATATAAATGTTCCTCTTTTGATTTGAATAGTGAACACAATACAAGAAAGAGTGGTAGATTAGACAATTGTCCTTGGCCTTGCCAAATCACGGGACAACTATTTTCCCATTGACATGCTACCAAACGGACAAAGCATTCATGCCTATTTATTACACATGCTCTATCTACATATATAACTTATGGTTACATAAAGCTATATATTATTTATATATTTATAATCTATGAAGCACGGAGTCCGACACGGACACCTGACATGACGCGACATTGACACAGACACGTCGACACCGCTAATGTAAAAAACATAGACACCGACACCGCTACCTATACATTAATTTATTTAGAAAATATCTACATTGAGAATCAAAATACATACATGTTCATCTAACTTGAGCAGTTTATTTCATTGAAAAAAGTTTATAACAAGATACAATAGTAATAGTATTTGGCCTTTATTTAACTATCTACTTTCGAAAAATTTAAAAACAATAATCAACTTTAATGTCTATATCCCTTGTTGATCAACATTTCTCAAACATCTTTAACTCTTGAATCTACTGTATATGGAAGTAGAGAAAAAAATTCAGAAATTTGTATGAGTTGTCCGACATGCCTCATATAAGTGTTATATAGGTGTCGGAAACCGGTCCAAGGAGTGTCAAAGTAAAGAAGAAAACAGTTTATAGTGTCATAGGAGTGTCGGACACCGCGACACGCTTAATCCTAGAGATGTCCGTGCTTCATAGTTTATAATGCATATGTTTATATATGTAATTTTTGTTACGTTTTCGTGATAATTTTAATATCACAGCTATTGTCCTCCAAACACCATACAACCTAAAAAGTTGTACAATAACTTCAAGGGTTGTCATGTACTCTAGTGTTTATCAAACACGCCCTTAACGTCTTAGTATCTTTGCTGGTAGAATCATGAGCTAAAATAATTGGTGAATTATGGTGTAGCAGTTATGAAGCACAGACACGGACACCGAATACGACACTGACACGGACACGTCGACACCGATAAAATTGAGAAAATGACATAATTCGGTGTAATCATAAGTGTCGGTGTCGGACACCGGGACACGCCTTCAATCAGAAGTGGCCGTGCAATCCAAATACGTTTACCCGAGGACACTGGCTGTAATTTGACATTACTGTTTCTATTGTAGTAATTATTGTAAAAGAAAGGGAAATGTAATATGCATAACATGTAGGAGGTTGCTTTAACTGAACCTGCAAAAACAATTAATGCCAGAACCTTGAAGTCTAGACTAATTAAGAGTATGAGCATAACAATAGAGTTTCTAAAGAGCTGGGATGTAAATCAAGGCCCCCCCTAATGTGGACCTGGGCCAATCATGGTCCTCACGGATATTTTTGGCAACTTGGGCTTGCAGTGTGGTTCATCTGGTTTGATATTGTGTAGTATGATGTTACTGTACTTAGTTTTTAGGTCGTATTGTATTTCAATTTGGGATATAGGATATGTGCCCCCACTTTAAAATTGGGGGGAAGAAGGTGAAAGTGGTTCCATAGCCTAAAGGAAGAGAAGGAGGTGGATGGGGCACTAGTAGAGGCAGTCGGTGCAAGATGCTATGGCTGTTAAGAGTTTTACTTTAAGGCATGGAATACGACATTTTGGTGGCAAGGAAAAGAAAAAGGTTTTGCCATGAAGCTTAAATGGAAGGTGGCCCTGGAGCACTGGTAATCACGAAGCTCCAGTTTTGTCCGAAATTGTGCTTGGTGGGAAAGACAGAGGTGGTGGAAAAGTCGGCTGGAGTGGCAGCATCTTTGGGTTGGCAGAGGACAATGAGTCTGTGTGTATGTCCTTGCTGAGCATGAAATGGGTGGGAGATAGGTAAGCTTGTGGTCAAAGGAGGTGGAAAAAGGAAGGGGGAAGTAGTTCAAACCTAGAACGGAGACAGAAATGAAGCTGGAGGAGTTGTGCTAGTGGTGGTTTTGATGGAGAGATTGGCCTGATGGAAGATCCACGTGTTGGTCTGATTGTATGCCTTGTAATCCAACTTGTATGTGATCTGGAAGACATGGGCAGTACTATGGTGGGCAGGTTTTGTGCCACTTGTCGTATATTTGTAGAGGTGCGAAGAGCTGGGAAAAATGACCCCTTCTCTGCCGTGATAGTTGTATGTTTATATCTTGAATATTCTTAACAATACAGGGCTTGTATGAGCTGCTTAGTGTGCCAGTTGACTAGGACAAAAAATATAGAAGATTCCGGAAGTTCGATAAAAAAATAGTGATGGGGCAATACTGGGGGTGATGAACCAGTAAAATGCAGAAAGCCATGACCTTTAATCTCATGTGTCTTCAGAATCCTGGTTTATGGTTTGAATATTTTTTTCCGTGCCTTGTTAAAACATCTATAGTAAAACAGATTGGAAGTTAGAACTATTGCGAAGTAATGTATGTAGCTGGGTAGAGTTCTCAATGAGAAAAAAATGAAGGTAAGGGAATCCAAGAAAAAAGTTGAAACTGGTAAAGTACATATCAAATTACTAATTGGTTAAGATCTCTCCTCCAGCCTTTGCTATTCAAATGCACTGTCCATTATAACATTTATTCGAAATCTTAAATTCTCGTCCCTTTGTCTCATTCCCTAAGCGTGACAAGTCTCTAGTCCTGTGTTGTCCACTTGTCCGCAACCCTGGTTAACCCGGACTTGATTGTAAATTGACAACTTAAACCCCTCCCTCTATAAAACTAATGGCTTTGCCTTAAATGAAGAAATTTTTTATCCAGGTTTGGTTTATGGTTCACCTTTGAACCTCTTTTCATAAGGTTCATATTAGAAGGACCCACAAATGGTTTAGTTTCCCATGGTATAAAAGATGTTTAGCCAGAGAATGTAATTTTTCTACTTTTTGACTTAGTACCGTGGAATTCATTCCGAGCAGCAACTTGAATTTTTCTTGGTTCGTTTAATAAAGTTTAAGTTGATAAGAGACGATCTCGTTTCATAACACTCATTCAATATTCGTCTAATTATTGAATTCAACCTTTTTGTCATTCATGTTTTAATATTGAGAATCTGATATGAAAATTGTGCTTTAGTATAAGAAAGCATGGTTGAGTTGAGGGAGATAATATTGATAGCAATGACTTATCTTACAATTAAGATTTTGATTCTATCACATCTTATCCACTTAAAAAACACGTTTGGCTATGTGGGCACGGCAATAAAGTAGTATATGTATTGCATTTTGAAGTTTATAAATGCCAAGTATGTGATATGATTCCTCTCAAAAAAAGTATGTGATATGATTCAATTTGTATGCATTTTACAGGTGTTGGTTGACAATCAAGATTTTCTGAAGGAACTGGAGTGAAGAGTGCTGGCTTTTCACAAATAATAGTCTTGATGCTATTTTATGAAAATAAGTTGTCTGTCTTGAACCTTGATGATTGAACATCAGCGTGTATGTTATCACTATAATAGTACTCGGTATGGCTTTATAAAGTGGCTATGTTCTCCACTCAAATCTTGGTCGAAACTTTCATTTGCACAGTATTAGACGATATTTAGCATCAGTTGGAGAATGAATTATGATGTGTTACAACAAAACAAAAATCAAATTAAAAAATATAAAATAAATCAAACAAAAATAAGTTTTAGTATTTTTATTTAAATTTAAATATATCTTTCACAAGTACTAGCACCAAAATGGTTTTTCATAAATATTGACCCTTAATTGAGTGTGGGGCGAGTCATCTTTGTGGACCACGGGATCTTATTACCCCACCACCCTAATAACAATAAAAGCATTGTCAAATAAAACAAGAATAAAAGTATTCACACTAAAGTCATAGAGTAAAGGCTGTGATGGAAACTCTGTCCTCATTATGCAAAGACTAAATATGGTTTTTCTACTTTTCTTTATAAAAAAATAAATTAAAAGGAAAGGTGATAAAGCTGTTTTCATATACAGATAGCAGATTTCTATGGCACCAATAGCATATCACATGAAAAATAAACTTTCATTAGGGATATGCATCCCTTAATTAATTAACTGGCTTAGCTTTTGTAGTATTTGAATTTCACATGATAAATGATACCAATTTGGTTTTGAATCTATGCCAACTCTTACCTAAACACTCATGGAAACTTAAGACTAAAACTGCTCAAGATTGACACTACTATACTAGTATGCATGTGTAAATAGTAAATATCATTGTTGATTAAAAAATGAGGAAAGCAACTTAACTATTCCATAGTTAATGTTCCGTGAACATAACTCAGTTGGCAGAGACAATGCATTGTTATATATAGGGGCCGACCCCGTTTATTCTCCTTAACAAATGAATTCTATCCACTAGATTATTGGACAATTTTATTTTTTTCATGGTTAATTATGAGTGATAACTGTATGATTCAATAATTAATGGACCCCATTAGGTTTTTGCATAGTGTGGTCTTTAAGTGTAAATTGCAAGTCTAGGCAAGGCAGTGCACTTAAGTATGAGCTGGAGACGAAAGGAAACTGAAAATGGCGTCTGTGTTGGTTAAATGGGAACATAGGGATCAATAGGGTCCCAATCTCTCCGACCTAACAGTATGGTAAATTAAGCTATGCACCCTTCTTTGTTTCTGCTTTGTGCCTTTCAATCTTAACTTTAGACCAAATATCCATGTTTTAACCAAACCAATGGTGAAATAATCATCATTGAAATTTGGAATGAACCAAAGCAAATGCTCCGTGTGCTTTATTTTTCCTCTAAGTTAACTCTTTTTGCTTTTTAAGCTAGCGGCAGATGATCCAAATCAGTTCAACAACCAAATGATGTTATATAAAATAAGGTGGGGTTTAACATGGGAAATGATAGTTGTTTCTTATCATGGGAAAGTTATTTTTGACCATTAGATTAAGTAAGGAATATAGTTTTTATCATAGGCTCTCTGCACTATATTTTTTTTCTTTCACCTTCGTCACTCATCCACCACTACAAGCTTTTGCAAGATCAGACCAACCATAGCTACCATTCCAACAACTTGAACACAGTTGGAAGATGAAAAAATACCCAAATTTTGTTCATAAAAATACCCAGATCTGGTTTTGAATAATTTTAGTTTTTGATGATTTTTTTAAAGGGAAGATCTCCTTCCAACAATTGGCGATGGAACAAATCTGGGCGATGATTCATGGCATATGAACCATTAATTACCGGAGTCACAAATCTTCCTATAACCTTTTGTGATAAATAAGGTTCATCAAGGATGATTTTTGAGTATGGCTTCCATATTATCTGGGACATGAATTTCAGTCATAAATTGAAGAAAAGAACATAATAAAAGAAGAACAAGGATAGATTGAAACCTATGAAACATTCTCACTTTGAACATCAACTTATTTTGTGTTGCCGCGAATTTATTTGTTGTTTCTATAACTGTGTTGAAGACAATGTTTGAAAAAGAAAGATATGGCGTGGAAAAGACTATGATAAAGATATGTGTCTTACTTAATCTAATGGATAAAAATAAATTTTCTATGGTGGAAAACAATTATCTTTTTCCATACTAAACCCCACCATAAGATAAATATAAATATGGATAGATCTCTCAACGAACGTTCAAGTTTTAATTCATGATATCATGAGAAACATGTTTGTCTAGTAGTATTTAACAAAGCTTGTATGTTATTAAAAAAAAACTTGTTATCTAAAAAAAAAAAAAACCAACTTGTTTGTTTAGATAATTCTACGTTTACAAATATTGTATGAGAGGCTCATAAGATGATACGATCTTGGAGACTAAGAGAATAATGACCCTTTTAGTATAATTAATATTAAAAATATGACTAAATTTTAGTTTGTTTGATAACACCGCTATTGTATAGCTAATAATAATATAGTTATCTTATTGCGTATTGCGTGTGTGCATCAGTTTATATAAACATATAATCTCGTGATTAAAAGGTACAATGAAGTAAGATTATTATATTTTTTAGTTAATTTCACTTCTCCTTCTCAGTTTAGATTCCAAGTTTTCATGAAACAGTAGAAAATTTCAAAACATAAAACGTGTTGATATCTTAGTGAAAATGTAAGCTTTAAACATACTATTGTACTATACTCACTGTTACATCCATATCAACTATAAAAAAAACTGTGGCTTATTCATATCCAATTTCAATTATTTGATAGATAAAAATCTATTCTTTTTCTTTCAGAAAAAATCTATTCTTTTATAAAGTAAATTTTATACATAGATACTATTCGAGTCTGATGCTTCACTTAAATTCCTAAAAAGGTTGAAAATGTTAGATCACGTTGCATGGTGGTAGACTTGTAGCTTTGGAGAGGGTCTAATGAAACTAAATAAAAGATAGATGCATCGAAAGGGAATTAAACGATTGTTTAATTGTGGTGGGCTAATTAATTTTCACATGTGATGGTTAGGTGGGTTATACTAAGGAATTTCTCACTAAATTACATTGTAAATCAAATTTTTGAAGTTTAAATTAATTATACGAATGATAATTAAAAATATCTATTAATTTGAATTAATCTTTTAATTAAAAGTTTGAACTTATGAGAAAAAATTGTAGTAACAGACAAGTGATATTTTTTTTTTGTAGTAACAAACAAGTGATATATAGTTTTGTTTTTTTACAAGAAAATGATAGATTTTGTTACTAACAATAATTTGAGAGAATTTATCTAAAAAAAAAATAAAATAATGTGAGAGATTTGAGATTCGGAAAAAACTTACTTTAAGATATGAGTTACGATAAATTGAAACAAGTGTAAATGGGATTCGAAATTAAACATTAAGACGTGAAAAAAAGAAGTTGGACGTATACCTAAAGAAACTAAACATTGTTTTTGCAAGATTACGGTGGTCATTGCAAAACTTATCGTAATGGAACATATACATTAAGCTCTATTTGGATAACTTAAAATAAAAAGAGCAGAACATAATGGATTTAAAATGAAATAAAATAGAATAAAACTAACATCTTATTCCATTGATTAAATATTTTATGACGCAATGAAACTAATTTCCCACTCAATTGTTTAAAAAGTGGACATAAGTTTATAACATAATGAGTTATAGATATTTTTCCATTTATTTCAAAAGCAACAATTTGTTGAATTGTCAATTCAATTCAATCAAGATGCGGTTATTTTGATATCATAAATAAGTAGCATCGAAATAAACTAGTACAAGAATAAACATGAGTCGCAACACAAATTCAATACATTTTGTCAAAGTTTATTTTTTTTATTTTTTTTAACGAGCACCTCCGTAGAACTACACAATTGCCTCTTGTTAACAAAGTGTCAATCACACTTGTTAACATAGTGTTTGCTTATTGAGCAATTCGGAGCTACACAATTGCAGTGAGTATTTCATTGTTAACATAGATTGAATGGGTTTCATTTTATTCCGTTCCTTTTTTATAAAATCAAACAATAAAATCAAGTTGTATCTCAGTCTATTTGATTTTATCACCTTCCATCAATTCAAATATAGTCTAAATAGTGACTAATCTTGTTTTCAGGATCCATTAAGAGCACAAAGTATCATCTAAACCAAATTCTCTCTACAAGTAAGAGTAAAAAAATCGAACTTCTAATCATATATTTAAAGGTTTTAAATCCTAATCATATATTTGCCACTTTTTTGCTCGCAATGTCATAATATTGGTCATAGTTTTTCGCTTGTAAACTTGTTAAAGTGGATCAAGAGAAAGTGGCCGCAAATGAGAAGCATAAACGCACGGCGAACAAATCTACGCTTGTTCCGAATAATGATTTGGGAAAGGAATCGGTTGAATGTGTAACAAATAATTCCACTAAAGCAACTGTTGATAATAATCCTCTATTGGGATTTGTGGATGGTACTACTGTTGTTGATACTATGCATCCAGAAGACTTGATTACTCAAGCTGACATTTTATGTCAAGATGATCATCAAGAGGAAGCAATATCAGATACAATTCCTTTGAGAGGTAACTCCATTGTGGTGACAAACTCAGACTTGTCAAACTTTAGTGCATCTGTTATTCATGACATGTAAGTTCTAGGAATTGTTCCTACGGAGGCCCAACAAACGGTGAATTTTCTAAGCGAATCATGGCATAACATGGCTCGAAATGATGAAATTGTTGATTTGGACGAAAATACCAGTCAACCATTTCAATTGGTGGTCCCTAGAAAGAAGAAACTCAAGAAGAAGCAAACCGAGGCGGGCATAGGATTCAAGGTGGGTGCTTCCAGCTGTTCGCCTCATTAGTTTGCCTTTTTTGCTATCTTTATGTTTTGGTTTTCTTTTGCTTTTATGGAGGGTTTTGGTTTTTGTCCCTCCTTTCTTTCCTTTAATATATGATTTGGGTACTGCAGCAGGAGACCCCTCTACATCTCATCTTTTGCTTAAAAAAAATAAATAAAAATCCTATAACTTCAATGAACTCATTGCTGTAATATTTTGACATGTTAAACAAATTATTGTGTGGTGGGGTAAAGTAATAATTTATCTTGATATTTTAGTACATGATACAAACGACAAATTTAAATCCAAACAAAGTACTCCTGTACCACTAGCCATCTATTTCTCCACGCATGTTCAATAAATTATGTCACAGTGTGATCAATCAGATCAGAACAGTACCATGTATGGTTAAATAAAAACAACTATAATGCATCCCAAGCCATTAAACTAAATAAATAATTAAATAGTTCTACTAAATAAAAAATGAAGAATAAAATATTAAAAATCAGACAATTAAACTCAAATGCACTCCATCAAAGATGAATTGTTTAAAAAACTTGAATTCGATTATTACTTGAATCAACTTTAAATCAAACTTTACTTATTTTTTTTATTAAGTTTCGAGTTTGAGAGCTATATCAAAAGAGAAAAAAACAATGAAATATGGAAAGTGTACCCTGCCTGCAGTTATCTTTCTTTCCACCTGGATGGATATGCCAGCCTACCTTAAGAAAGAGTTACTTCTCAATTAAATAATTATTAAGCAAATGTATATAATCATAATCATAATTTAATTACAATATAAAATAACGAGTAGGCTTTAGTAACACCATTTTCACGCTTTAATAGCATAGAAGAGTTAGCAAAAGAGAAAAAAAAAACGCAGACAGAAAAGAAAAGAATTCGAAAAACACGTGACCCCAAAATCCTGAAATTAAGCATAGCATATTCATAATAACACTCTTCTCTTCCCCTCTCTCAAAACATTGTTATGATCGAATTCGAAATGACGAAAGGAAACCCTCAAACGACATCGTTTCGCCGTGAACTCAAACCAGAACAATATTTACACAGTCCACTTCATTACGCCGTCGCAATCGGAAACCATTCAACTCTTTCTAGAATCATCTCATCCCTTCCGCGTTTACCCGACCCGACTCAAATCCATACCGAATCCGATTCACTCTCTCAAGAGAAACTCGCCGATCAAATCTCCGCCGTACTCGACCGCCGTGACGTTCCATTACGTGAAACGCCACTCCATCTTGCTGTTCGTCTTAACGACGTCTCCGCCGCAAAAATCCTCGCCTCCGCCGGTGCCGATGTTTCTCTTCATAATGCTGCTGGTTGGAATCCTCTTCAGGAAGCTTTATGTCGACGTGCAACGGAAATTGCTACGATTCTTGTTCGTCATCATCATCGTTCCGCTTGGGCGAAGTGGCGCCGGAGA
>Ga0099826_10002676_pt1 | contig 11629 bp, 6 predicted proteins | sample Mtrugardesep15_FD_76830 | JGI IMG/M metagenome (GOLD analysis project Ga0099826, IMG submission 76830) | Root nodule microbial communities of legume samples collected from California, USA - M. trunc garden sep15 | ecosystem: Host-associated > Plants > Roots > Nodule | place: USA: California...
AGTAGTGTGAGAAAATCTTTAACAGTACGTATCTTTTCACGACTCAAACGCCTGTGGAAAGCTCCATCTTTGCCTATCTTTTCCAGTCTCCAAACTTCATCCAACAGACTTGGAGGGTGGTGTTTCTTGTACACTGCAGCGAAAAATCAAATGTTAAACCGAGTTTCCTTTTATTGTTCGACAAGTGACTTTAGCTCAAATATGTTCTTTTATAAGATAATTGCTGTAACTAAGGAAACCAGATTTTTAGCCTTCTAACTTTTACCAATAACAAGATAATACAAAATGAGATAAATAATTCATTTACGCCAAGAAGAAAATCAATATGATAAAGGATCATAGAATCACATTTTTCACATTAAAAGATGTAAGTCAAGCAAATCCAACTGTTTTCATGTGAATCACATTTGTGTTCTACTGTTCCTCGTTTATTAGGGTCTGTGTGGATTGACCTATTCTAACAGGGCCTTACTCTCTTAAAGCAAAATCATCGTCTAACATCTAAAGTCAAAATTAGTCTAAAAGTCAGTTGTGATAGCATCTGAAATATTAGATCTTATTCCATCTAAGCAGAAAAAATATCAGCACAAGTTTTTACACAAATACTCACATTCTCCTCTGTGATCCCTAACAATAAATGAATCTGTCTTTGCTTCTCTTATTCTAATACCGTCAAAACTGTCCACAACTCTTGCCCCAAGCCTGAACCTACGACTCCTTGTCCAACTTGAATTATCGGTATATGAAATTTCACCCACCATACAAAGCCCGTCTTTTAGATATAAAATCACATCTCCTGTAAGGAGGGGCTTTTTTCCATCCCTCTCTCTCACAATATTGTTCTTGAAATCTTCAGGCATCCAAATGTCACTTTCTTCTTCAAAATCACCCTCAAGAACTACAATTTCCACCTTAGCTGAAGATTCAGGTCCTGTACAAACAACCTTCCCTGATAAGGCGTCAACTAAACGTATCCTTAAGTTTGAGCCATCTTCTCCTTCAATTCGAGCTCCTGTAAAGACAGGGAGAGATATGCTGTTTTCAAACTGCAGCTGCAAAGTTCTTGATTCTGAAGTATTCATCTCCTTTCCACAGGTCCTGAAAACAAAGCAAAAAAGATGCATGAGAAACGGTTCAAGTAAACAACTTCAAACCATTAAGCTAAAGCTTTTTCTTTCCCTAATCCATTCCCTTTGCTTCATATGCAACTCAAAAAATGAGGCATGTGAATTTAAATTATCATTAGAAGATTATTTCTTACTGTTTCATGCTGCTCAAATGCTTCTTTAGAGCCAATTCAACTTCCTCTCTAACCTGCAAAGAAGTCACATAGCATCAATTATATGCCAGTAAAAGTGGAACCAAAATCCAAACCAGCTCCTCCAAAAACATAATCAACATATGGTATCAGGCCAAAAGAATAGCCACCATAAAGTGGATACAATACAACTACACAAGTTATTTACAGCCCACAAAGCTTGGTGGTAACTCACAAACAACACTTAAATACTCTAAGTAAATGAATTCACTTATTCTAAAATGCACTTAACCATTATAAAAATCCTAAAAGCAAATAATATAACATCTTATAAAACAGAATAAAGTCATACACAAATAAATAGATATGAACATGACATGTATAAATAAATGCAATGAACCATAATATAATAGAGTTCATACCACTCGGCGAACCAAGGGCTCTAGAATTGGCTCCATCAAATTCCTAACTGATTGTAACTTCATCACTTCGCGCACCACACTAAAACAAAATGTCAAAAACATAACAAATTAGTCCTGTTAATAATCAAATAAACTGTGCATACAAAATGATTCTAAATTGCAGTGGCGATAAAGCTGCAAACCTTAATATTGCAGCAAAATGCAGACAAATGCATGCACAATTGTGGTTACGATGTCACTCCAGAGACATCTAAAGTATTTATTTTGTGCCAACAATTTCAGTTGCAAACCACAATTTAGAACTAAAACAGTTGATCAGTACCCAGAATAATACACAAACAATGGCATTGCCTTTTTTCTTAGAACATGAAACTACACCAACTTAAATGCGAAAAAGGGATCAATTTGACAAATAATTTCTCATTTCATTTCATCCCTGGTGGACATTCCACAACGTCAGTACAGGTACACATGAACTTGCCTAGCATTAATTCTCCTTCACAATCACACATATCAAACCCAAATTTCGCGCCCCAATTAAATAAAAATGCAATTCACAATTTCACATTTGCAAAACCAAAAACACCCCATTTGGATTTAGACCAAAATTCATCTTTTTCACCATTCCCATTTCCTCAAAACACAATCAAACAGCAAGATCAAAAGTAAAAATAAATAAATAAATAAATAAAGTACAAAAAGATCATATCTCATACACACACTGACCTGCAAAAAGGAGGAGGCTTTCTACGTTTATCATCTGGTGTCTTGTTATCATCGGGACCCCTCTTGAGCGACATAGTCGAAGAGACAGTAAGAATGAAGAAAGAGGGTATATTCAAAATTGAAAGCAAACAACATGGGGGTGTAGACGGCAAGAATAAAAGATAGGAAAGAAACAAAACATGACACACCAATATATAATAAAAAAAACTATATTGTGACGCCAAAAAGAGGAAGTAACTGATAAACGACAAGACCATCAAATAAAAACGAAACTACTTTGTATCTCGTTTGAATAAGAAGAAAAAGTACATGTGTGTTGTGTTATGGAGTTTGTTTGGTGTAGGATGTTTCTGGGCTATGAAGAATTCTCGTTGCGTAGTGAAAAGAATCACCATAATTGTGGTTGATGAAGATTGAAGAGTGTTTCTTACTTCTTACGCGAAAGAAGAAGAGAGTGAAATGAAAGCGAGAAGAGAAAAGAACACAACATCTCAACCTCAGACAAAGGAAGGGAGGAAGTTGGTGTGGGACCCATGATAAGGCGCGTTTGTGTTATTGTGTCTGTCTGACTTGGTAAAACTGGGTCCTACTTTTCTACTGTTTTGATTCAACACGCTTCTCGTGGCTAATTGGGTTAGCTACATGGTTTCACCGTTTTACTCATGAAGAGTTGAATGTGTTTAATTAAGTTCAATGATTCTTTTTATCCACACCAGAGTTAATTTGAACACTGTTATAAAACAATCGTTCATAGACAGTTGTTATATAACTAATGTTAAATTATTATTTTTTCCCTTAACTATTTAATTAGTATCGGTTTGGTCCCTAACTAAAATTTGATTTATTTTGGTCCTTTAACTTTTCTCTATTATATATTTTGGTCCTTTCTGTTAGTTTAATTCAAAAACGTTAGGTTTTCTTCATTTTCTTTTGAAATTTTCCGGGGATTCTTGTTATTGAATGTTGATGAAGATGATATGAAGATGAAAAAGAAGAGAAGAAGATGAAGAAAACCTAACGTTTTTGAATTAAAACTAACGAAAAAGACCAAAATATGTAACAGAGAGAAGTTAAGGGACCAAAATAAATCAAATTTTAGTTAGAAGACCAAACCGATACTACCTAAATAGTTAAGGGACCAAAAATACAATTTAGTCTATAACTAAATTTACTATTATCGTTTATACTTGATTTAAGAGAGTCAACAACTTTCTTAAAATCTAAAACGAAATCGACATTATCGAATTGATGGTTGATACCCATATTAGAGTCGTGTGTAATCCAATTGCTTCCTCAACATCAACATCACAAAGAGAAGAAAGCCAAGCAGTTTTGGCAAGGCTAAAATCTCGAGCATCATCTCGAGACCTACATTGTTAAGGGAAGAAGAAAAGAAAGTATCTATGTTGCGTTTGTATCTTTCCTATGTTGGTTTTTTTCCACCTAACAATTTTTTTGAGAGCTTGAATGCTCAACTTGGCTTGAATTCGGTTGGTCATGGCTGGAATGCTCAACACAACTACCTCTAATAATTTTAGCAGCTCTCCAATCCTCAAGTAGATGTGTAGCACGTTCAACCACCTGGGTAATTATTTCGTTCTTTTGTTGCCAAAGCTTTGGGTTTTTCTTTTCCATAAGCTCCACATAAACGTAGCCAATAGTACACTTTGGTTTGGAGGAAGTTGGTGTAAAAGAGTGAATATCATTGTATCCGTATTGTAGTTTTGGCGAAGAACCCTATTAACTTTGTTCGTATATTCATAGCTTGCCAAACTTGCACCACATTATGACATTTCATAAGTATATGAATACTATCTTTAAAATTACTTCCACAGATAACACAATCTGTTGGATAAGACCCTCCACGGCTGCTCAGGCGTGCTTGAGTTGGGAAGCAACCACGACACATATGTCAAACAAAATTTTTATCTTGAGAAGAACTTTAAGTTTCCATATTAAATTTCAACGATCCAGTAAATGCAAATGAGAATTATCTTCTATATCACTCACACATATTAGGTAAGCACTGCACGCCGAATAATTACCACTATTTTATGTCTTCCATTTCAATTTATCATCGGTAAAGTAATCAATAATTGTAAAGGAGTGTTCAAGATCAATTGAGCCGTATTATTGTCAAAAAGGTTGTAAATCAAAGGAACTTTCCACACCTTGGTAGATTGTTCAATAATATCCTTTACCTTTACCGGTCGTAAAAAATAGTATGTCCTTTAACCAAGGAGCACCGAACAAAGTAATATTTGCACTAGTTTTTATACGCCATCTCTCCCGCTATTGAACAACCAATTTTGCACTAAAAATGTTTCGCCACACATAGTCATTCTATTTGTAAAATACAACTTAAAAAATAATAATACAACTTACTTGTTTCTGAATTTATATGACCGGAAAAAAAAAACCGTTTGATAATATTTATTTTCTCACAAGCTTATATTTTGTTTTTACTATTTCTTAACGTTTTTTATAAGTTAATTCAAGTTGTTTGTACTATAGTTTTAAAAATCGGATCGGTCGCCGATTCGGTAAGGTTATCGGGTCACCGAATCAATGGTTCAACTACTGGGTCATTGGTTGAACCGCATGACAGAACCAGATTAAATCAGATAGCTTGGATTTATAACTCGATCTCTATAAAAAAAATGTGTGCTTGTATTAAACTAAATTGAATTATATTAATCAGGATCACTCAATCACATAAAAGTAAAAATAAAAAACTAATAAAATCTACCAATTGTCAAAACTCATTAAAAGTAACCATTATATATTTATATGTACATTTCATACGTACACAAATTCATACCATATTTCAATAAATATCATAAATTTGTTCTAATTTTAATAAATATATTTAGAGAGAAACAACAATATTAAAAAAAAATTGTATTTAAATTATAAATTAGAAACATTAACATGTTATAATTTAAAATAAGAGTTCTTGACAAAAACAAAAAAAAAAGTTAAATTAACTATCTAAGATGAAAACACAACCGCTAACAGAAAAATATAATTAAAAAGAAGCAAACTTTAACACAAAACAACATGTGGTGTGTTGGTTAAAGGATTTACATAGGCTTAGCTGCTAGTCTCCTGTTTTCACAAACCACCGGTTCACCAGTTTTTACCGAGTTTGGCCGATTCTTACCGGTTCACATCGGTTCAACTGTATAACTGATCTAATATACAACTCGAACCGATTACCCCACCAATTCCAAGTTGAACCGGTCCGGTCCGATTTTTAAAACTATGGTTTGTACTCTATCATTTTTTTGTCTCTCAACTACTTTTCTTATCTTAATTGAAAAAAATAAAATGGTAAATTAAACATATATTTTTATGTAATTCCATATTTATAATCACTAATTTTACAAAACACCTCCTCAAAATATATTTTTTTAAAAACTAAGCAATTTCAATAAACCAACATTTGTGATATCAACTAGCTTATTAGTTATTAGTTATGTCATATAAACTCATCACGTGTGTCACTCATCTGTTATCTTTTCGTTAAACATACACTTTTAACTCCAATTTTGATCATCAACCATGATTTTTAAGTGTATAATCGATGGTTGATGTAATGTGATACCTTATTATAATATCGACTAATCAATTATAGTCAATAATGGGTAGGCCTTGACCTTAAATTATTTATTAATTTCCCTTTGATTTCTTAATATTTTTTTTTTAAAAAATTTTGTCTTCAATGTTACAAACGTTTAGACACGTTGTTCTCTTATGTGCTTTTCTTTTCATTTTGACTCATTAAGTTGCATATGTTAGACATTTTTATCTCTTAATTAGTAACAATTTGATCTTTTAAGTAATAAACATTATACACTAAAAGAGATGGCTAAAGTGTCTTAACATTTTGGTCAAAAAAAGTGTTTTAACATTTCTAACTTAAGAGACGAAATGTCTTATGCTTGTAATTTAATATGGTAAAATATGGAACGTACATAACTTAAAGGGATCAAAATAAAATATAAAAGACCACCTAAACCACTATTTTTTCCTACCAAAAAATTACACAACTTAATAACTCATTATAAAACAAATTTTACCAATCTAACTCTTGATTATTGTTATTATATATTAATTTTATAAAATGTGGACAGATGTATTTTATTTATCAAAGCGACACTGATAAATATTTTACAATTTTCTTAGATGGAATTCAAAGTCACTACTATGAGATTATAAAATTAAACTCTTCGCACAAAGTTAACATTTCAAAGTGTTGTTACATATTAATGATCAAGAACACAAAATTTTAAATAAAGGTTGTTACATATTAATGATCAAGAACACAAAATTTTAAATAAATGAGTTTTGTAGCTGTATAATCTAGTCATAAAATACTATACACGATCATAGTAAAGTTCCTTTGTACTCCATTCTACGATTTAGTTTCACAATAACATGCATCTCATTCAAATTATTCAAGAAAATTGCTCTTCTCACAAGGAGAATTGCTCATTTCATATAAACTTTCAAAAATACTCATATGTGACTTAACTCACGTTGAAGTATAATCTGTGTGACTTAAGTCACACTTGGTATATACCAACGTGAACAACAATCATTAGGTCATACCTTTTCAAAAACATCAAGTGCGATTTTGAGAACTCCCAAGTGCGATTTTCATCAACTTTGATCAAAACAACATCAAATTCTACCCCAATATCAAGTAAGTGATTATGAACATTTGGCATTGTTTTATTGTTTTGTTTAAAAGTTTGATTTTTTTGATCAAATTTCATAAATTTAGGTTTTTAGGGTAGAATTTGCATGTTAGAATTTTTTATTGTTAATGATGAATTAAGTTAGAAATTATTTTTTAGATGTTAATTAAAATAAGTTTGACTCAAATGTGGTAGATTAGAGTTAGAAATTGTTAGATTTTATGTTGAACTTTAGGTGTTTGATAAAATGCCTCAATTAATTTCTTTTTTTTTGCAATATTAATGATATAATTAGTTAGGAATTGAATTCTTAATGTTGATCATAGTGAGTTTTAGTGGAAAAAATGTAATGTTTTCTTTAATTGCCATAAGGGAGGTAAGGTGTACTATGGTCCAGTTTGATATATGCTTGATATATCTAAACATAGTTGTAAATCTAAATGATAATTGATGTTGGTATTTAAAAGTGGAAATTTCAAACCCACTTGGATTGAGTGATGGTATTGGTTTGGAAGCTGCGAGTGTTCTCCTCCTCAAGGTCTCAGGTTCGATTCTCTTCAGTATTAATTTAGTTTTTTTTTTTAAAAAAGTGCAAATTTCAATTTGTGGTTTTCTGGATACATGTGGTCTATCATGAATCAATATTAGATACATAAAAATTACAAAAAAAATACCAACGGTGTATGATATCATCTTTCACACGTAGAAGTTTATGGTCCACTTCATCCTCGTGGTTAAGACGATGACTATAATAGTGTCGCTTTGACAAAACAAATGAAAACAAACATGACTTGAGTTTTGAGACACTTACACCTACTTCTCATGTTTTTATTAAGTTGACGATGCTTATGTTAAATATACTTACAGGAATAACGATGCGTAAAAGACTAACAAAAAAGGGTGGGTAGTGTGCTTTGATCAACTTCTCTCGTCAAACATGTAATTGATGCAGATCAATAGTCTAAATCGTTGATGATTATGGACCGAGGGTTTTCAAATGGTATGATAATTATGGACCGAGAGAGTACGCAGATTAAACAACCACCATTAAAAAACCGAACCCAAATCTCACCAAAGATGAATTCAATTAAGTAAAGTTTCAAAATAGAAATGAAAACGATAACATTTAAAATTCAATTAAGTAAAAGTTTTAAAGTACAAATAAAAAGATAATATTCCAAAATGTTTAAACGTTACTCTAACCATTTAATTCCCACGCGCTCATTTATATAAATTATTCACTTTCAAATATCCACTCTTTCCCTCTCACGTTTGTTACAGTTTTCCTTTTCACCATCATATTTTCTGAAATAACCGATGCTTCTTTCAAGTCATCACCTTCACAATCAAGCATACCACTATCCTCGAAAATTCAACATCCAATGGTTTCTTCCATTGCTTCTCCACCACTTCCTCTGACTCCAAAAAATTCAAAAGTCAAATAAAGATTCATCGAAAATTCATCAACATCCACAAGTTTCTTCACCGCCTCCGCAGTCTCCAAAACCTAAAAAAGATTTACAGAAAATTCATCGACAATCACTGATTTCTCCACCATTTTCGTTGTCCCAAAAACCATCACTTCAAAATTCAAACGCTAGAAAGATTGATATGCCACTAAGGTCCTCGTATTCAATTAATTTGTCCGAACATTGTCAGTCTTTGGGAACGATCTTTCACGGTGAACATTTATGTCGCAACTCTTTTCAGGAACCTTCCCGTCACAACTCTTTTCACGGCAGCAAACCTTTCCGTCACAACTCTCTTCACTTCGAAGCTTTTCGTCGCAAGTGAGTGGTCCCTTTCTGGATCGAATTTTTCTACTATTATAGTTCATGATTCAACGTCAGCAACGCCGCCGCCCGTGTGTAGTAAATGCTTATGCTCCCGAAATATGGCTGTGGAGTTTCACCACCGCCTCCACCCCACTGGAGAATATGGATGTGGAGTCTTCATCACTGCCTCCATCCCATGTACCCGTCTTTTGCCTTCTTTGTGGGTACGTTGAACCAAAGAGTTGTTAAATTGCTATCTTAGCTCATCTTCCATCGACTATCTTTACCATAATAATTGAATAGGTGAGTATTATTAAATTTCATATTCTGAATAAATTTCAAATAATTTATTTAATTTGCCTAATTACTAAATCATTTAACCAATATATTATAAAGAATTGTCATATACTACAAAGTCATAGTTTCACTTCAAAAAGTGGAATACAAACTAAAATCAAATAAAAGTTCATTGCTACAAAAATTTATAGAGAAACATACAGATTCTCCACTTCAGTAACATTATTACTCAGAAGTTCAAAAGTAATACAAACTAAAAAACGAATTGAGACACTTAAGGCCTGCTTGAAACACTTATTAAAAACACTTTTTTAGTTTTTAGAAATTAAAATTTTAAAAACTTGTTTGATTACTTTATTTTTGAAATATAGGTTTTGACAAGTGTTTTGGGTTTCTTAGCTTTGGGGATTAAAAAAGTGAAAGAGATAAAATGAGTTATACTTTTCTATTTTTAGTTTTGAGTTTTTAAAATAGAGAAAAAAGAAGGAAAAATATAAAAAATAAAAATGGAGAACTGGTAGTTTTCTCCAATGGTATAATTGCAAATAAGTTGGAACTCTAGGGGCATTTCCATTTTTTGACAAAAAAATTTGAATCTAAAAAGTTCTCTCGTTTGGCAGAAACACCACAACACAAAATTATTTTCAGAGAAACAAATTCTTCACTTTTTTCATGACCCAAAAATTTTCACTTCTTTTCTGCTACGTTCACCGTCAAAGTGAAAGAAAATCTAATTTTTTTTAATATATATATATATATATAATTAGAACTTAATTAAAAAAATAAATAGAAATGCTTAAATAGTCTAAACATTTAAATTTAAAATTACCAAGAGTGCGTGTTTAGAATAAAAATAATGAGCATATGTAGGCAAACAAAATTATTTTGTTATAAATCTATAAAATTGATTATAATAAATAATTTAATCAAATAATCATCTAAAATTTTCTCAATCAATTTAATATTTAAAAAATAAATGAATTATATATTAAATTTGACAAAATCTATGCTAAATGAAATATAATTTAAAATGAAATTTAATGAAGGAGAAAACCGAGAAAGGAATAAATAATATGAAATCATGACAAAACTTATGTGAATTCTTTTTATGCGTTTTTCATGTGATTCTTTGCTAAAAAAAACCATTTTAATGAGTAGTTTATTTATGAATCATACTAAAAACACCTAAAAAATACATCTATGTTTTTTGCTAGAATTAAAATAAGGATAAAACTTAGGCGCATTGTCTTAAATGCTTTTCGTGTGGTACTTAACATGTATTCTCTTTAAATAATTGAAAATATTAGTCCAAACACAAGTATTCTCTTTATATATTGGATAAATGTATAATATAGATAATTGGGCAACGCAGGAAAATACACTAATACAACTATATAAAAGTAATTACTTTATTTCAAAATTATACCAACTATATAAAAGCAATTTTTTATTATAAAACTATCTTGTATGACATTTAATAGGAAAAATAAGTTGTTTTAAGCCATCTTTATCAAAAAGAATATATCTATTTTTTAAGTTTCATTTGAAGTTGATTTTTTTTAATAATAAACGTGAGAAAATTGCTATTCTCACAGAGAATTGCTCATTCTCGTAAAAATTGATCAAAATATTCATACGTGACTTAACTCATGTTTGATATATATCAACGTGATCTAAGTCACGTTATGTCCTGGTATAGTTATGTTCTGGTATAGAAATAGAACATCAACCATTTTGCCATTCTATTTTCAAAACTCTCAATTGCGATTTTGCTTTCTCTCAAGTGCGATTTTCATCAACTATGATCAAAGCAACATCAAATTCTACCCTAACATCAAGTAAGTGATTATGAACATTTGACACTGGTTTTATATTTGTTTAAAAGTTAGATTTTTTTTATGAAATTTCATAATTTTAGGTTTTTAGGGTATAATTTGCATGTTAGAATTTTTCTATTGTTAATGATAAATTAAGTTATAAAATGTTGTTTAGATGTTGATTAGAGTAAGTTTGACTCAAATATGGTAGGTTAGAGTTAGAAATTGTTAGATTTTATGGTGAACTTTAGGTGTTTGATAAAATGTCTCAATGATTTATTTATTTTTGCAATGTTAATGATGAAATTAGTTAGGAATTGAATTGTTAATGTTGATTAGTGATTTTGAGTGCAATGTGATAGTTTAGAGATTGAAATGATATAATGTGGTAGTTTGGGTACAATGTGAATTGTTGTTGTTGATTAGTTAGAAATGACACAATGTTCTTATGAAAATCATTGATTTTTTGCTTTTAAAACTATTGCGTTGATATGTCTGAGAGACCAAAGAGGCTGAGAGCAGGCAGGAAGCAGGGCCGTTCCTAGAGTTTTACAGGCCTTAGGCAAAATATGAGAAAAGGGCCCCTTGTATAATACGTCATAAATTTTTTTAGCTCATTGTTGTAATTTTA
>Ga0099826_10002677_pt1 | contig 11628 bp, 5 predicted proteins | sample Mtrugardesep15_FD_76830 | JGI IMG/M metagenome (GOLD analysis project Ga0099826, IMG submission 76830) | Root nodule microbial communities of legume samples collected from California, USA - M. trunc garden sep15 | ecosystem: Host-associated > Plants > Roots > Nodule | place: USA: California...
CAACCCCCAAACAACCCGTAGCTTCCCTCACAAACACACAAAAAGAGGTAAGAAAAAGAATCCTCCAAATGAGTAAACAATAGTGTATGATTTAAAACACATGTGTTTCTACCTTTAAACGGAAAGAAATTATTATAAGTTTGTATTCATGATGACAAGCATGTCCAAAAAAATGATCCAAATGGGAAGGGGAAAAACAAAGGCAATTTAAGTAATTTGATTCGTTAATGGAAAATGATTGGCACAATAAAGGTAGAACTGGTTTCCTAAGACAAGGCAACTAGGATTAGGAACGCAGGGGGTAGAGTATGATGATTAGAATAAACAGCATTGATATAAAGCTAAAATGCAACAAATTATTATAATGAGGATCAAATCTAGTTGACCGATAATAGCTTTCCTTTTTTTTTTTTCGTTCATAACTTTCCTATCAAATAAGAAGAAAAAACAAACAAGAGAGAGAGAGAGAATTGGTTCCTTTTTCTTGTATATTTGATCATTTAATTTTTCTGATGCGACAAAAGTTTTAGCTTTTCACTGGGAACATCTTTATGTAATATTCCTCTCTTTTGTCTGCTTGCCAAAAGAAAAAGAATAAGTAAGTAATCAATCAATTACATTAACCTAGCTTTGAATCTTCGATGATGTTACAAAGCATATATTGCTATGTGGATTTTCTAAATCCAAGGCCCTATTTGTTGGTAATATGGATACTTATTAACTTTAACAAAGAACATATTTTGCTTTTTGCGCCCACATTAAGATGTGTGCATAACCAAAAGGAAATAACAGACCATAATTGAGTAAACACCCACTTTAATATTTAAAGCTTAGTTTGAGAGTTTGGAGCAGAGGGAAGAGGGAAGGGGAAATTTTGAAAGATGAAAATAGAAGAAAAAAATACTCTATAAATCTACCATCTAGTGATTTTGTGGAGAATGCTTGGGATAAACAGAAATTTAATTTTTTATGTATTGTAATAGTAATAACATAAAAAGAGAAATCTATGTACGCCTTAAAAAATTGTCTAAATTCTACATTTAATATATTCTCCCAAATTATGGAATATTTTATATTTAACAATAAATAAAATTTCATAAAGCTCTCTTTTTTCAAGGTCCTCATTATTTATTTCCCCTTCTTTTTCTCTAATATCTTCATCTCCCCTCAAAAACTCTAAGTGACCTTATGGTTGGGATGCCCTTGTAAGAAGAGTAGATCAAATGGAGGAGAGTCATGTTAAAAGAGGTAGAGGAAGACTTAGGAAAACTATTAGAGAAACCGTTAGAAAGGACTTAGAGGTTAATGAGTTGGATCCAAATTTGGTTTATGATAACTATGGTGTAATTTGATCCATGTAGCCGACCCCACTTAGTGGGATAAGACTTGGTTGTTGTTGTTGGTTCCATTTTAGTATAAAATGGGAGTAAAAGGAGGGGTTTGGGTAATTGAATAGATCCCAAAAATTATTTTCTTAGCGGAAACGAGGTTTTACAATTTTTCGCGGATGTTTAACAACTATTGAGTTTATCGAGTTATTAGTTACTAAGCGAATACAATGCATGAAAGATAAACCCAATTGAATTAAACAATGATGATTAACATAATTATTTGATCTTGAACTAGAAATTTACTTAGAATAACTATTTAATCAATAATTTTGAAATTATTAATATCCTTAAGTTGAAACACTCAACAATTTCAAGTCAAACCTAATCTTTGCACAATAAATCTCTACTAACAAGACAATGCAATATTCTTCTTTAAAAAAGAAAAAGAAAAAAACAAACAAGATATTGTAAACTGTAATTGAGCAGATTGCAATCTTATTACTTGATTAATCAATGAGGATTTAAACAAAAGCAGCTTATTCAAGATAAAATTGGATTTAACAAAGACCAACCAAATTAACAAGATTCAGGTCTTAATACCACAATTTCAATTAAGATCAATTTATTTATAAAGAATGTTAAAGAGATCAGGAAAAGAAGCAATGAGAACGTGATATATAGTTTGTTACACCATCCCGTCACTTCCCTCATTCATGTTTGTTCATGAAGAAGAGTTGGGTGATACTTTGTCAATGCTGTCCTTTTAAGAGGATCTTGATAGGTTAAATGCAGGGTATTTGAACTACTAAACTAAGAAATTTATAATGATAATATAAAATAATTTTCTATTTTGAATAATCAATTATAAATATAATATGGAGAATACTAACCTATACTCTCAAAATAAATGTTAAGAAACTTAATATAATAATATTGTCTTAAAATATATGCATTCAACGTTTTAAAAGTAAAAAAAATAGTCTCTGGAAGCATAGGAATTTGAAACTATGGCAGCAACAGAGTGAGACGAGTATGCAGGTTGTTGAACACGCAACACGTCTCCTCGATGAATGGAGAGTAGCTCAAAACAACTAGTCCCAAAGTGCAGCGAATTCTAGTAATGATCAGGGTCCAACAATAGTGATTTGGTGAAATGGACGAAACCATCTACTGAAAGATATAGGTGTAACATAGATGTCTCGTTTTCTTCGTCATCTAATATGATAGGTATTGTTATATGTTTAAGAGATGTTGCAGATGAGTTCGTTATTGTTAAAATTGATTGCTTTTCTCCTCAATTTGATGTTGACGTGGGAGAGGATGTTGGTTTACATCCGACATTGGAATGGATAGCAAGTCTTCGGTTTGTAATGTTGACTTTGCTATAGATATAAAAGATAATAGTGAATTTGGTTGTATTATATCTGTCTGTAAACAATTGTTTCATAATAGTTTTCATAACTTTCATGTCGAGTTCAATGGGAGACAAGTTAATAAAGTCGTTCATGAGTTAATGGAGATAACCTCGTATATTGCTAGCTCCCATATTCACATTGAGCTACCATCATGTATTTGACGCATTTTAGCTAATGAAATAGAATGAATTGCTTCCTTAAAAAAAAGTCAAAAAAAGATTTATATTAATGCAGAATTGTTTTTTTTAAATCCTTAAGACACCATGAACAAACTATTGTTTCCTCTTTGCTTGTGATGTTATGTCAACAAACAGTTCCCTCAACATGTCAATGATGTTCATTTGGAATACAAACAGCAATTCAATTGCATTCAGATTCATCACGTGTGACAGAGAAACAGACAGATAGAGACAAGGATGTTTTCATCTCAGTTTCAATGTTACAATTAAGCACGATACAACATAATCATTCTACTAAATCATAGTAACGATTAACAAATGCATGTGGCATATTACTACTTTTTTTATCAAGGTAACAAGTGTCATACGAACATTATTTAACAAATCTTAACGGAGAAATTTTATCTTAAAAATACATGTCAAATTTTGTTGTTGATGTCATAAATGTACATTTTTCAATACAAAAATTACTTATTTTGATTCTTAAACAATAACTCAAGGACATTTGTTAGATTTTTTCTATATTAATTCATATGAACACTGTATATCTTGAAATCCTATAATTAAGATAGAGAATGTAGTAAGATGATACCGGTGACTGGCCGTGTGCGCAGTTTTTCTTTGCTTCTACTCATAACATAACCACACTTTCAAAAACATTAACTAATAATCTGTGACTGTGTTGTGTTAATTGTGAAAATATAAGGGATTTTGTGTGTGTAAGTGCCATGCCAGGCAGCCAGTCATCTTTTGTCCTCACCACTATCTGACACACACACTGCTCCTCTCTCTCTTTCTATATGGCGTAAACTCGATGGCTGATAGTGCAAGCAAAGCAAACCAAAGCAACTTACTTTTTTTCTTTTGAGTCTCTCTAATCTCTCTCTTACCTTTGCTGTGCCTTCCTCTTTGTCTGTTAAAATCTGCTTTTTCTCTTCTTCTTTTTGTATGTCCCAACACCTCACCTCACCTCTATAAGCTAAGCTCTTTGTTTAGTGCTTCCACTCACTACCAAAAACTCATCTCTTCTCTTTCTTTATTGTTTTTATCTTATCTTGTCATAACATAATAATAAGCATGGAAACTTGTATTTGATGTATCTTTTGAAATTCTCTTCACTTTGTTTTCTTCCTTCTTCTCCAATTCAACAATTCTGGATGTGGCTGACTACTACAATACAATATTATTCATAATTCATTCTCACTTAGCTAAACCCACTGTTGTTTTGTCCTCTCCTCCCTTTTACTTTCACACACTTTGTCTCTCCTTTTGAGGAGAGATATAACACCCAGGGTGGGAAAGTGTCTTGTATGCTTAAAAAGTTGTCTTCTGATCATTACCATATGTTTCTGCAGTGGACTTAAGTATGCCCTACTAATTAATTGCTTGCTTGCAATTCTTGATCCCTTTCATCTCAACTGTGCAAGTCAAAACCACCATCAACCTCCTTTTCATGGAAACAAACCTATAATTAACCTCTTCAAGCAGGTACGTAATCCCTTTTAATGTTAATTAGCATTATTCATCATAGCAACCAAATCTCTTTTCCCAACTGGTGTATGTTAATTAAATGTTCCCATGAAGAAATAATATTATAATTTTGGCACTTTGTGTGGTGTTTTAATTGGTCTCCAAAGAAGCAAACAGCTAACCAGAGTCCAAATTAAGGTAGGAATGGAACTTTCCAGCAGCCAAGATGGAGAAATCCCATTAATCCCAATAAACCACAATAATAATAATAATAATTATGGTACTAATGGACATGGTCATCACATGATTCACCATCATCATGTTCATGAACACCCTCATCCTCCTCCACTACACCACAACCACAGTAATATTATATCATCTTCTTCTTCAGCCGCAGTAGTGCCAGTACCAGTGGCAGTAGTACCCCAAAACCCTTCAGTTAATGGCACAACCACTCCTATGCAAGCAGCAGCTGTTAGTACTGGTGTGGAATTAGATCATGATCAGTCTTCCTACAAGAAATCGTCATCAGTTGTTGTGAGGTACAGAGAATGCCTAAAGAACCATGCAGCTGCAATGGGAGGGAATGCCACAGATGGCTGTGGTGAGTTCATGCCCAGTGGTGAACAAGGAACCATTGAAGCACTCAACTGCTCTGCCTGCCATTGTCACAGAAACTTCCACAGAAAAGAAGTCCAAGGTGAGACTGAGGATCAGGAAAACTACCACCATCATTCGGCCTTCAACTTCAACTTCAACAGGCAGCACCACCACAGCATGAGGAAATTCATGTTACCTCTTCCAGATCAGGCTCTTGGTCTTGGTTACCACCACCACCACTCTACTCCTAATACAGCATCAGCAGCAACAGGTAACAACAACAACAACATTCTTCCTTCTAGAGCTGTACCACCACCTCATGGACATGGCCACATCATCATGCCATTCAACTACAACATACCTTCTGAATCTGATGAACAAGAAGAGGCAGCAGGTAGACTACATATGCAGCAGCAGCAGCAGCAGGAGGTAGTGATGAAGAAAAGGTTCAGGACAAAATTCACACAGGAACAGAAGGACAAAATGTTGAACTTTGCTGAGAAAGTTGGATGGAAATTTCAGAAGCAAGAGGAATCTCTGGTGCAACAGTTCTGCCAAGAGATTGGTGTGAAAAGAAGAGTGCTCAAGGTTTGGATGCATAACAATAAACACAATCTCGCCAAAAAACAACTTCAACATGAACATGAACATACTACTGCTAGTGCTAATCATCATCTCCCAACTCCATAAAACTATCATTATTTTTAGTTGCCTTCTTAATTAATTTAATTTCTCTTGCATTTCAAAATCCATGTGCCTGTACTTGTTGTGGTAATTTAGTTTAGAAATATTGCATTTCCATATTAATTAATTAATTAATTACGTACTTGTGTTGAGTTGAGTGATGTTTTTCTCCTCAGGGATTAACAAGTCATCATGCATGTCTTGATATATGAACTCTGAGGCCGATTTGTTTGTATTACTATTACTATTACTATTAGAATAGAATTACATATTACATAAAAGCCTTTTCTCTTTTCTATCTTACTTTCTCTCTTTCCTTCATTTTCTTAATTAATTTATGCTAGCCGTATATCATATCATATTATAACAAGACCTTAATTCAACCATGTTTTTGATTCATTTCAAAATGTTTATCAAAGTCATAATGCATTCTAATTTATATAACAATTATGATGTTTGAGCACCCTAAATTCTCATACATTCATTCAACGCATCATTGTATCTCTATTTTAATCGCATCATTCTTTTCTTTCTTTTTTTCTTTCTCGAGGTGTATGCACTTATATGACACTTGTTAACATGATCATATAATTAAAATGGAATGTTCAAACCTTGTTATTTTTGTTTGTACACACGCTAAAACCGAAATACAATAAAGTATTTTTTTTTAACAAATTAAAATAAACGATATTCATTCAACAGGTTGATAGAGTATATTGATATAATGCAATTTCAAAGTCGCTAAAAACAAAAATGATGAATCTGCGAACAAACTCAAAGCGTCCATGTTAATAACATAAAACGGTAGAGTATATATGCTTACAAATATAACTATATTCAAGTCTCCAAAATAATCATGTGTCCAGATCTGCAATGTTGACGAAGTCAAAGTCATTGGTTAAATTTACCAAATTTACACTTGTTTAAAATTAATCATTCAACTTGAATCACATAAAACACAACACTAAGACAAGAAATAATAAATGCACCGCACAAATACGAGAAATAAAAACAAAGTCGTGCAAAGACGACGAAATCACAAAAACAAACAAAATACGATTAAAATATATGTGAAAATCACTTACTTAACTAAAAAAAGAAAGAAAAACAATTTGAATTTTGGAGGGATCACCCCTCTTCGGTAGATCAATAAGAAGAAAAGTAATGACGACTAAGGTTTTAGGAAGAAAAAAATACAATAAAAATACTTAGTAGCACCTCACTTAGACTTACATCAATAAAAAAATAATCTTATTTTACATATCATTTTAAATACAAATGAAACATTAATTATTTTTTCTTATTATACCGATAAAAATATTAATATATCATTTTCAATTCTTATCATTTACAATTAACATGAAATATTTCTTGCTTCTTATGCTATAGGATTTCAAACAACCTGTCGTATAGGAGGGTGGAGGGAGTAGCAATGTACTACTATCTCCGTTCTTAATTATAAGACCTTTTTAAGAATTGTTTTTGTCCCTTTATATAAGACTCTTTTATTATTTTCAACTACATTAATGATTTCTTTACTAACATACCCTTATTTATTTTACATATTTTTCTTCAATCAACAATAAATATTGTGTTGAAAATATAAATCACTCTCTTTCTTGAAGGATATAATTGTAAAAACAATAGTAATTACAAACAAATTTAATATTACAATCAACTTTCTTAATTCCCGTTATTTTTTCAAAATGGTCCTATAATTAGGGACGGATGTAGTATTAATTACAATTGGTAAATCTTTATCAATACCTTTTTAAGGAAAATGGAAATGGAAATCCTACCATAACCCAACTCTTAGAAATATTTTATTAAAAAAATAAAGCAATTATAATTGTAGTAGTAAAATTTGTATTAAGGGTTAATAGTCTTTTACCTCTTATAATATAGGTGACTTTTGGGTTTCTCCCATGTGAAATTTTTTTGTTAGATTTCGTTCTTGTAAAAAAAATTGTTTTAGAATACCCCCTAGGTCAGCTGACGGTACATTTTCGTTGACGTGGTACGCTGAGTCACCTTTTTTTTATTGATGATGTGGCATGTTGACTGTATAATTAATTTTATTTTTAAATTTGTTATGGGTACACGTAGCATTTATAATTTTTTTTTAAAAAAAAATTAAAAAAATCTGAAAATTTTTAAAAAAATGAAAAATAATACCAAAAAAATTTAAAAAATTCTAGAAAACTTAATTAAAATGATTAAAAAATGAAAAAAATTCTAGAAAAATTAATAAAAATGAAAAATAAAACCAATTTTTTAAAAAAAATTCTGGAAAACTTAATTAAAATGATTGAAAAATTTTAAAAATGAAAAAAATTCTAGAAAAATTAATAAAATTATGGAAAAACTAATAAAAATTAAAATAATTCTGGGAAAATTAAAAAACAAAATCTGGAAAAAAAAATAAAAATTCAAATAATAATAATAATACTAATATATTTAAACGTATAGTTGAAAAGGTGTCGTTATTTGATTATATGATACATATGGTACAATTGTTTTCGGACAATAATATGATACAATATATTATAGGCTAAGTTTGTATATAATTGTATGTGAATTTGATGTTTTAACAGTCTTATATTACTCTTATATTTAATTGTTTCACCTTTCAACTTCCACAATGTAAAGAACTTTAATGAAACATGGGTTATGTTTTGAATTATAAATGCAGACAAAATAAAATTGATTATAGTGTTGTATGGCCTATTTAGAACACGACATTAAGGGTTCCAAAGCAGTAACCATCCAACTGATAGAAATTGAAGAGATATTCAATCATTTGAATTTTTTTTAATTTTTAATAATTATTTCAAAAATTTCGATATATTTGAATTTTTAAAAAAAATCCAGATTTTTTTTAAATTTTTCCAGATTTTTTTAAATTTTTATTAGTTTTTCCATATTTTTATTAATTTTTCCTTAATTGTTTTCATTTTTTAAATTTTTTAATCCTTTTTATTAAGTTTTTCAAAATTTTGTAATCATTTTTATTAATTTTTCCAGAATTTTTAAAAAAAATCGGTATTTTTTTCATTTTTATGAATTTTTCTAGAATTTTTAAATTTTTTTAATCATTTTAATTATGTTTTTCAGAATTTTGTAATAATTTTTATTAATTTTTCCAGATTTTTTTAAATTTTTCAGTATTATATTTCATTTTATTAGTTTTTCTAGAATTTAATTCATTTTTAAAAAAAAAATCAGATTTTTTTAAAAAAAAAAATCATAAATGCGACGTGTATCCATAAAAAATTTAAAAATAAAATGAATTATACAATCAGCGCGTCACGTCATTATAAAAAAAGTGATTCAGCGTGTCACGTCAACGAAAATGTACAACCAGTTGACCAAGAGAGGTATTTTAAAACAAAAACAAAAATTACAAGAACGGAATCTTAAAAAAAAATTCACAGGGAAGAAAACCAAAAATCACCTATATTACATGGATAGAGGTCTATTAACCCTTGTATTAATTGAAAGAAACAAAAATGAGCAGGTAAAAAATGAAATCCTGCATGTCAAGAACAACCACCAATACGGCCTGCCTGTAATTCGTGACAATCTCACAAGTTAAGTTAAAATATAATAAATGCAGTCAATCATGTTCAAGCTACCATGTGTCAGTGAGTGGAAAGTGAAAATTTATTTTCCCGTTTCCATTTCCACTGCCGCTTATAATTCTCCAGAGAGAGGGAAAAAAATATGTAGTGTGTGTTATTTTAGAGTCACTTTGTAAGTAAAGTACAAGTTCAGAGTCACTTTTTTGTTGTTACAAAGTTCAGAGTTACTTTGAAAATACTACGTAGCTTTTTTTCCTCTTGAAATAAATTGTTTTTTTACTTTTAGCAAGTCACAACTACTAGTACTGATAAAAAAAATAAAACACTCGCCTACCCACGACACATTAAAGAGACCTAATAAATTTAAAAACATGATCTTCTGAACCTCACCTCTTTGTTTTGCTTATAGTAACTTCTGAGCCATATTTAAGATCGGGCAATTACTGACAATGAAATGACATTTTAAAAGACAAATTTTCGAAAGTCTATAAATGTAGTATGACAGACGTATTGTATCAAATTTAAGAATGAAATAGACTCAACACACACAGACACTCAGAACACATAGACGTTCTTCTCAGGCCGTACCCCGTGTTTAGTTGGATGATAATGGAGTATGTGAATTATTTGAAGTTTATTGTTTGAGATTATCAAAAAAATATTGAGTTGTTTAGTTCAATCATTTGAAGAGGAGATGTGAACAGAGGGGAACAAAACTCCTCATAAACCAAATTTAGCTTTCCTCTAAAATTTGATGGATTTTAAATGGGAAATAAATATTTGCTACTCAAAATCATTTTATATTCCCCTCCCATCATCGAACCAAACACATTATTTTAAAACATTCCGCCTCCAATTTGTTGAACCAACTCCTCTAAAAAAAATTATCGTTGAACCAAGAAGATAGTGATGTAGTTCACAAGTCGTATCTTGGCAGTGTTCAACATCCAAGACTAGCGTTTCCTCACCCAGTGACAATTTTTTCATGTTAATCTCCATGTTGGTGCACCCCAATAAAAGCACTTAAAAAACACCCCACTGTACTTTGTGAGACAAAAATAATTTACTGATAAGATAATAAAAATATTCTAACAGACAATAGTAATACATCAGGAGGGTATGATGCATGCTAAATATAGCAAAAGCCTTGGAATGTCTTTGTTTTTATGTTACAAGTTTATATGAACAAATTTAAGAACTCAACTTTATAATCAATAAAGATTATCAAAAAGATCAAAAGATATAACTACACTGATGCATGGATTATACCATTAGCATGCATCACATATATTACACTGATCTTTAATAATTTATATACGAACAAGTTTACAAACTCAACTTTAAAATCATGCAAGATATAAACTATAAAACTTAAACGGAGTGATCGCCACTGCAAAAAGAACTAACAAAAAAGATAGAATATAGAAACAACAGAGCAACACAACCTTTTTTTGGGGGGAGGAGGGGGCTTAAAGCACATTGGTATGTATGTATGCGGTAATGTGCCATGCTAATAACTCAATCATATAACTAATCCTTTTTAAAATTATGTATGCATGCATCTAGACGAAAGTTCATTTGGCTTTTGTGAGCTTCAAAGATAGCATGATCAACTTGAGGATAACAACTCCTCTTTAGTAGAATCTGCCTGATTCATTTTTCATCCAGAGGAAGTTTGGCACTCAAAATCCAATAGCAGCCAACTGAGGATATGTTACTATCATCTATTATCAACTTGACACAGCCTAGCTCGCCCGGGATTTAGAAGTGATTCTGACATTGTCCAACCCTGCAAGTAAATGGATTTATTGTTTATATGCACTAGGCATTTGGAATGATTAAATAGATATATAATTAATCCCCGATGCAAGCCCTTGAATGTTCATTAACTTAGGGCCTGCTTGACTTAAGGGAGGGGGGCTTTAGTGGAGGGAAAGTGCAAAGTTACATTTTTACTACAATTGTAGTAGTTAAGATGACATTAGATAAGAAGACATTTAAGTCTAAATGGGAAAGAAATATACTCCCCTCCAAATTGGTGTTATTAATCGCCACACAATGTATTGGAAGAAATTTCTTGCTTTATCACTTTGTTTTTCTATCAGCTTTAACAAGTGAGCTAGGTGGTATCCTCAAACTTAGATATCTTCAACAGGGCAGAGTCCCTATGAATGTAGTTGAACCGTCTCTTGGCATCAATTCATTTTTAGAAAAGAGGCCCAATAACTACATGTCTAACTCTACTACAGATATTCAAGGGTCTGCAGCACCACCCTGCCCTTAGGCCCCGATTCTCTAAAAAATTGCCTAGATAATTTCACTCTCTTCTCTTCTACTATTTATAACCTATTCTCTTTTCCTAAATCTC
>Ga0099826_10002678_pt1 | contig 11627 bp, 2 predicted proteins | sample Mtrugardesep15_FD_76830 | JGI IMG/M metagenome (GOLD analysis project Ga0099826, IMG submission 76830) | Root nodule microbial communities of legume samples collected from California, USA - M. trunc garden sep15 | ecosystem: Host-associated > Plants > Roots > Nodule | place: USA: California...
ATAAGTGGGTGTATTCTAGCAAATGCCTATAGGAGTTGCTAACATACACCCACTTATTTTTTAGAAGGTGTGTTTTAGCAAGTTATAACTAAAAAGTAGTTAAATACACCTTAGCTTGCTAAAACACTCCCACATAAAAACTAGTGGGTGTGTTCTAGCAAATCTCATATATATATATATATATATAAGGGCACTCCTTAAGGATACTAAATTAAGAAACTATTCATTAGAAAAACTTAATATTTCAATTTCTAATGCATAGAATTCACAAATTTCTATAAACACTTAGTATTTAACGTTCTTAAAGAGTGTCATTAAGACACTCATTATCATTTTCCATTAAAAAAATGCCTAAAATCCCTTACAATCATGTAAAGACATAAGATTTTCCAACTATTTCATGCAATTTTGTTGGGATCTTACCACGATTTTGCATTTTTTTTTTTTACTATCTACTATCGATTGGATCAAAGAGAGTGAGCAAAATCACAAAATCATACAATTTTGCGATTTTGACAATAATGCATCTAACCATTATGGATATGATGTGGGGTTATGAAACTATGCTGGTCTAGTTTGTTAATATGTGATTATATGTTATATAATTAATTTTAAAAAATCAATCTTCAAAATCGGTTTCATTTTCGATCAATCAAACATATAAAAATTTAATTTTACATTTTTAGAATGAATTGTAGCTCGTTCAAAAGTATAACAAAACATGCCCAAATTTTACAAGTAACGCAAGTATGCGAATAAGCTCTCACTTCATTTCAATACTAACCAAAGTTGCAAGAAAAAGGAGGAATAACATGAATACATGATTGTCAAGGGAGCCAAGAAGTGATTCTACTATGCTGTTAATTAAAATAATCAACCTAATTCCTACAAATCAAAAAAAAATAAAAGAACAGTACTAATGACCATATTCATCTAGTGCAAATGAAAACACCAGCTTTCATCATCCCTAACGAGTGTAAAATGTAAATATAAAATAAGATAGAAAGAAGAAAAAAAAACTACATAATAGAAATGCATACATACCAACATTATATCAACACATGATATAACATCATATATAACACATTAATTCCACCATTGCAGTTTTCTCTAATCTTCCCCAAAATAACCTACTGATTTATCTACCCACCCCACCCCTAATTTCCAATACAGGCTTACAGTATCAACATAATTACATATGGATCCTGATCTGAAACCTATATTTGAAACAAAAAACCCAAAATAAAAAAATAAAATAACTCTCTTTTACCACCTCCGACTTTCTCGTGCACCCTATTCGGATTATAAAATCCGGAAAAAAAAAATGGGGAGTTTTGAAGGATGTTATACACTTTTCGGATTATATAATCCGAAATCTGAAAGATGCACGAAAAATCAGTAAGGTGGAAAAAGAAACTGTCCGAAAAACATAGAAGAGAGCTTCTTTCATTTCTTCACAGTTTCTCCGCAATCTGAGCCAGTGATTGCAAATTACACCGAACAATGGTATCAGCAAAACTACATGTTTCTTCCTTAGTGTTACCCTGTGGTACATCAACAACATATGATTCAATGACAACTGTTCCACCATTACCGTCACCGTGCAACGTCGTCACCGACCGGTAATTCCTACACCTATGAACACCACCAACAACACTGAAACTAATAACATGGCGTTCTTCATCAAGAATATCCAACCTCTCCGTGCTAGAAACGGCAGGTAGACCGGAAACAAGTCGAAGTTCACGAAGAGCGCCAACACGAATGCCGTCACCAGAGGAAACCACGTTGCAGCTTTTAACAAAGTGTTTGTAGCCTTGTGGATTGTCGAAGCGGCGGACAACTGACCAGACGGTTGAAACGGAGGCTTTGATGGTTTGGATCACGACAGAGTAGCATTGGTTTTGTCCCACCACATGTATGTGGTGGTTTGCAACCGTTTCTGGGACAGAAACGGTTGGTTTTAAAGAAGAAAGCGTGTAACGACGCGCTTGAATTTGTTTTGGACAAATAACACCGTTAGAGATAGCCGTGTTAGAGTCGAACCGTTGGAATTGAACCGGTGAAGGCATTTCTTCTTTGCTATACGAATGCACGGGTATTTTACTAGTAACGAGAAAATAAAAAAAGAACTATGATGTTTGTTCTATTTTTCTTTCTCTCTTGTTCAGAAAACCAAAGAAGATTAGTTATGTGAAGTTAAAATGTACCATTAGATATATATGTAGATATATATGTGGAGGGTGAGAGAGGGTTTGAGAGGCTATTATTTTTGTAACACAAGTTGGTGGTATTTAAGACTATATAAGAGTTCTCTTTCATTTTCTCTTCTTTTGTTGTTCAAAGAGACAAAGAAAATAAAAGTGAATCATAGTTGCTATTGAATTAATTGAAGTAATGACATTACGCGGTGGTTACATGCAAGTGGATCAACTTGTTGTTTGTAAGAATGCAAGTTGCATAACATCTTTAGACTTGGTTTTATCAATTACATTTATTTATTTATTTTTATCTCAAAGTGCAACTTTGCCGTATTTTATGTATTAATATTAATATTTTAAGGTTCACTTGCTAATGAATATTCTCTATTTTATTCCACCAACTTCACCTTCTAGTACCACCAGTCGTTGCAATGTTTCATGTTGTTGATTATTTTATTTTTGATAAATTCTTTTTTATTTTTGGTGGTGTTGTTAAAATAATGAAAGTCATGCACGAATCCCAAGGGTATCTTAGGAAACGGATAATGTTTGAAGGAACAGTCTAGAAACTCCGGCGGATAGGCAAGTTGCTTGCGATATTGTATTCATCAAGTGGTAGAAGTTTATCAAAAGAAATCAAGTGGTAGAAGCGGCACATATATTTTGAAATTTATATATCAATTAAAAATGCTTGGGATGCTTTTTCTCTCGTTTAATTTTGAGAAAAAAGAAAACTACTAGTTGGTGTGATCACAAAATATATTGTAAGGATCTAACAAAAAAACATTAGAAAAGATTAAGAACATCCACATAAGGCTCTATTCATTTAGGTATTGGCTTGAAACTTAAATAAGAGTTAAAATGTTGATCATTTAAATTACACTTCTAACAAATTAACTATTCTCTCATGAGACTTTCTATTTTCTTGAGTTAACATATTAGAAACTATTTATGCTCTCCACGAAATTTTGAGGAGGCTCTCCACATCTTTGATCAAACACTAGAAACTGCTCGAATCAAACTCTAATATAGTCTACAACATGGAGAAAAATTATCATATGGCCTAAGAGCAACCATATATGTGAGTTTAGACATCACATCTCCACCTAAATCTTAAAACGTTCAGTAAATGATATATCGTTTATATATTGTTTAATATCTACTCGTCCATTCAACGTGAAACATCTAACTCATACTTAACATATCAATAATATTTCGAGTCACCTTTTTATCGTGGTGGATTTTCATGGAACATCTCAACACTTTTGTTGAGTGCTTGTTCTATAGTAATATTCAAATTTTGTGCTTGATCGATTGAACATTGGATTCAGTTGTCATACCAAATAATGTTATAGAACATGTTCAATTATTTTGTGGTCCATGTTTAAATAGTAAAGTATGCTCTTAAATATTACATGCGGTTTGAATGACTTGTGTTTGAACTATTTAGAAAACTCAAAATACTAGGATGTTTACACAAAAGGAACTTGTTAAGGATAATATTATTGTGTTCATTAAAAGGTTGATTTACATTAATGGTGGACAAATTCTATTACTCATCAGTTTCAAAATATATGTCGTATTTTTACAATTTGCACTATTCAGTTACTTTGATCATACTTTTTAACTAACATATAAATATAATGTTAACATGTAAGATGTTGTTCGATTTGTTTCGATAAATATTTAAAAAATTATTAAATTTTTATAATTTTTTACTTTAGATAATTAAAGATATTAACAGTCAAAATTAGCATTAACATGTGTAAAGTGATTGACTGCAATATGTATTTTGAAACGGATGAAAGTATATATTTGATGTGAGAGTCGTGCTTTATTCATATTGTAGGTTTTATTTGGATGTGGAGTTTGTTGGTTTGATTTTGGTTTATGTATTTTTATCTTTGGCACCCTTGTACACGAAATAGTTTTTATTAATTTATTTCTCTGACTTACAAAAAGAAATTCAAAACTTTTTTGTATTGAAAAAATAAATAAAATGTGAAGTAATAAACTAATACATTATTATATGGAATTTTCTAACATGTGTAAATTTGCACATGTTAAGAAGTTTAAAATAGTAAGTGTATTTTGGAACTTGTGTATTTTATATTAAATATATAATTTTTTTAAAAACAATTGTGGTTTTCAATAAAAAGTTGCTTCTTTTGGTATCCTTAACATGTACAATATTGCACATGATAGCCAAACCCTTATTATATTTCCATTACTTCTTTCATTTCTTCCTTTACTTATTCAAGCCTTAAGTACTACTCCCTCCGTCCCGCAATAGATGACCCATTTGAAAATGTGTAAGATGTCGTTAGATTTGTATAAGATGTCGTTAGATTCGTCTCGATGAGTATTTTCAAAATATCAAATTTTCATAATTTTTTCTAATATATTATTCAAGATATTTAGACCCAAAATTATGCATTGACATGTGTAATAAGGTCAACTGTGTTAAGTATTATGGAACGGATGGAGTATTTCTTGATAAAAAAAAGGTGTTAAGTGCTATTTCTTTTGCCATTAAAAAAAGTACTATTCCTTTTTCTTTTTACATATAACTTGTAGCTTATATTTTAGAAATAATGAGATATATTATATCAATTATGAAGTCATTTTTTAAGAAATCAAATTAATTCAATGAATTGGCATAAGAGAGAATAATAAGTCGTTTTTTTTATTTATTTAGAAAATGAATTTAGTATATACATTTGTAAAAACAATAATTAATCTATATGTCATGATTTCTTTAACATATACATGATGGATAATTATGCGGTTTGACCAGTGATTTATTGGTTTGACCAATGACGGAGTGCCTGCTTTTGTTTCAAATATATAAAAGCTCAAGTACTTCTCGAGGTTCTTTAAATTAGATGCTTATACCGAGTTAGTCATTTAAGTTTTCTTCGTTACAAGTTGGTCCTTTTTTTTTTTTGTTACAAATTAGTTATTTAATTTAATCATATAATATTTACATTATTACCTAATTTTTTCAGCTAACTTCGATTAAAAAGTATTTTAGATCATTTAACTTTGAGGTGGTAGGTTCAAAAATGTTTGATATCAAACATGATTACTTACACACATATTCTTCTTCTTATTTTTTATTCAAGCCTAATTTTATTGATAAATATTTCAAAAATAATATTAAAATCAAGTGATCAATCAATTTATTTCAAATCTAGATTAAATAATACAAATATGAACCTAGTTGTGAGAGCGGTGAATTTAGACATACCAGTTTAACATTAAACATACATGTAAATACTTTTTAATCGAGTTTGATGAAAATAGGACCATGGTGCATATATTTTACAACTTAAACGACTAATTTGTGACAAAAAAAAGGTTTAAAGAAATAATTAGTTATAAACATCTAACTTAAAGGACCACAAATGGTATTTAGCTGTATAAAAATGGTTTGATTATTAAATAATTGAATGTTTGGTATTATATTATATATTATATACATTAAAACTCTAGAGTGTCATGGTGTTCACTGTAAAATAATTAAAAGAGGTTGTTATTCAATGCTTATTTTCTTTTCTGTCCTTCATTATTCAATGGTCCAGTCTTTGGGAGGAAAACAATCAATACAATTTTCTGAAGAATACAATTTTAAATTAGCCACTTGATTAGTATATGGACCAAATTGAAAATTAAATACGGAAGCCAAGTCATATGTTCTTATATAAGCAAAATGTTTTAATAGCTAAAACACGATGGGTGGTCAAAATTCATTACACCAAGTCAGATCCAATACTTGGAAAACATATGAGTGGATTAATCTACAAATTTGAAGAACAAAAATATTGATTTTACCTTCCCTGCAAAATGCAAATAACTCAAGACCAAGACAATCGCATAGCCTTATCTAACATCTCTCTGCAATGTTACCTAACATTGTTGATGCAATCACGAAAAACTACCTATTCTCCATAATTATACTAGGGTTGGTAATTTGTCTTGGGATAATCTCCAACCAAATACAACTATTTTTTTATGCTATTAAAGTGTTCCACAACCACTCAAGAACTCCATCATCAAAATCATCACGAATCTGCATATTTTTCAACGTCTGATAGCATCCTTTAATAGTAAAAATGATGTTTTCATCATTCATTTAAATGTATGTGTCAACTCTTCAGCAATAGTAACCTCTTCATGGCTTAAAAATTTCAACCAGACATAATTCCAATCTCATGTTTTTAACAAGTTTCCTTTGAAGTATATGCGTGAATTGAAAATAAAAACCCTTGAATTTTACATTCGATAGTAGAGTATATTAGTGAGTGTGATTTGAAAAACATTAAAGTCTTTTTTTTTTTTGAAGATAAAAAAAAACATTAAAGTCTTACATTGCTTAGTTTATTACACACATTGATTAATTTTCAACATTATGTAAGGAGTTCTCAATTTCTTTCCAAAACACTTATGAGCCACTTTCCCTTTTCTTTTTTGTCTCTTCAATAATTTTGTTCTTTTGGAGAAATTGTGTCCCTTTATTTTAAGAGTGATCCTATTAATATATTATTAGAGTGATCATAGTCAGGGACGGATGCAGAGGAGGGCAAGGGTGAGCTCTAGCCCCTACCTCCCCCAAAGAGAAATTAATACTAAAACATTGAATAAAATTTGGATACATCAAACTTTTTTACTTCAATATATTTTGCTTTCTATAAGTTTCTTCCATGGGAGAAAATCGATACTAAATACTTCTATCTCTTTTACTTGAAAGTTGAAGAACTTTGGTCCGTCATGTCGTAGAAGTCGAATGTTCGTTCAATCATTTATCTTGTAAGTAATAAATATTGGACACTTTTATTCATTTCTGTCAATTTTTTTTGTATCTGCAAAAATATATTCTAAATTAAAAAAAATTAGCCCCCATCTCAAACGTTTTTGGATCCATCTCTGATCATATTAGAATGGTTATAGTTCCGTATTAGATTGGTCTTAGAACTATATTTAAGTTTTAGAACATATCCTCCATATTGTAATAGGACTTCAACACTATTATAGTCAGACTGGTTTGTCCTGGGAACGTCGTGGTTGATAGTCTACTAGCAAAATTTTAGACAGTGTCAAGAAACATCTTATAAAAGCGATCTACTCTGTGACTTATCACAATAATCTCTTCGATGACCGAAAAGTTAATTTTCAATTATTTTTTTAACTATTGTTCCAACAATTTTAAGACATTTTGTTTCTACCATATCTATCATTGATTACTAGCTTGGGTTCCATAGTTCCCGACTACAATAAACAATTTTGGTTTGAAGAGAGTCACTTCATAATATGGCAACAAAAGAGGTTGTTCTTCCTAACAACAAAAAGAGTTGGTAATGTTTCTAAGGATCAGATCTCAATAGTATTTCAAACGGTTGAACAAGAAGAAAAGGATAAAAAGGCTAGATAAATACTCATTTGAAATGAAATACGGTAAAGTATTTGTTGTCTCAAACAAGAACACTAGAGACAAATTTATTATCAAACAATAGAGAAGCAAAATAGTTCTTCATTATTGTGAAATGATAGAGATACAATCAGTATTTATAGACTAACTACTTGTACTACACTAGCTAAGTTGTACTACACAATAGTAGAAAGTACAATAGTGATGTTACTTGCATTACAAGTTATTATCCTTATCTAATGGTTTATTGTGTAATAGCCCCCCCCCACAAGTCGGAGGATGATATATGTCTATCATCTTCAACTTGGACAATAAATTGTTGAATGGCTGAGGAAGAAGAGCCTTAGTGAAGAAATCAACAATCTGTTCTTTGGAGGAGATTGGCAGTAATTTGAGAATGTTGGCTTGAAGTTTTTCACGCACAATATGACAATCAATCTCTAAATGCTTTGTGCGTTCATGAAACACAAGATTAGCAGCAATATGGATTGCACTCTGATTGTCACAGTATACGACTGGAGTTTTGGTGCATGCAATCTGCAAATCATGAAGAACATAGAGAAGCCATTACATTTCACATGAAGCAGCTGCCAGTGCTCTATATTCAGCTTCAGAAGAAGACTTACTGGTAGTCAATTGTTTCTTTGTTCTCCATGAAATGAGTGACTTGCCTAAGAAGAAACACTAACCAGAAATAGATCTTTTGGTATCCCTGCAACCTGCCCAGTCTGAATCTGAAAAACCTTGTAATTGAAGGCGAGCATCTATAGGGAAGAAGATACCACGCCCAGGAGATCCTTTCAAGTATCTTAACTATCTTGTTGCAGCAGTGAAATGAATTTGAGTTGGATTGCTGAGAAATTGACTAAGCTGCTGAGTTATAAATGTAATATATGGCCTGGTGGTGGTGAGGTACAAGAGTCTGCCAATCAATCTCCTATAAGCAGGGATATCAAAATAAGGTTCTGAATCATCATTGTGAAGTTTGACACTAGGGTCAGAAGGGGTATTGACAGGTTTAGAGTTGAGAAATCCAGAATCTTCAAGGAGATCCAAACAATATTTTCTCTGACAAAGAGAGATACCAGATGAAGAATGAGCAACTTCAATACCAAGAAAGTATTTTAGAATGCCCAAATCTTTAATTTGAAAAGTGTTGTGAAGAATCTGCTTGATGGAAGTGAATTCTTCCAAAGAGTTCCTAGCTAAAATCACATTATCAACATATACCAGTAGAATAGTGAATGAAGATGCAGTGGTTTTAAGAAAAAGGGAATGATATGAGGAAGCCTGTATGTAGCCATTGAGGAGTAACACTGAAGTTAATTTTTCATACCATTTTCTACTTGCCTGTTTCAATCCATAAAGTGATTTGTTCAATTTACACACTTGATTTGGATTGGAATGTGAAACACCAGGAGGGATGATCATGTAAACATCTTCATGTAGTTCTCCATGCAGAAATGTATTATTGACATCAAGTTGATGCAAATGCCAATTATGCATAGATGCCAAAGCAAGAACAATTCTGACTGTGGTGAGTTTGACAACTAGAGAATATGTTTCAAAATAGTCCAAGCCTTCAATTTGATTATATCCCTTGGCAACCAATCTAGCTTTATATCTCTCTATAGAGCCATCAGCATGGTGTTTCACTTTGTGAATCCACATGCAGCCTGTGGGTTTGGCATTGGGTGGAAGATCAACAATCTTCCAGGTACCAGTTTTATTCAAGGCATTAAGCTCATCCTGCATTGCTTTCCTCCAACAATCATGTTTGTTTGCTTCAGTGAAGGTTTTGGGCTCAATATGGGTGTGAAGGGACATAGCAAAACAAGAATGAGGATAAGAAATATTAGCATAAGACAAATAATTAGAAATATGATAAAGAGAAGATGTAGTATTGATGGAATTAGTAATGGGACAAACATAATCATTTAGATAAGCAGGGGCTGATTTAGTTCTAGTGGAGACTCTGACAGGTGGGTCAGGAATGACAGGTGAATCAGTGGGAATGGGAGACTCTGGTATAGGTATGGGAGAAGTAGGAATAGGAAAAGAGTCAGGAACATCAATGAAAGGTGGAGGTGAAAGAGTAATGTAGTTCCAATTGTCAGTGACAGATGAAGGAGAAGTAGTTTGATAAGGTAAAATATTTTCATGAAAAGTAACATTTCTAGAAACAAATATGGTTCTAGAATGCATATCTAAAAGGACATAACCTTTGTAACCAGGTTTGTATCCTAAAAATATAGACTTTCTGGCTCTAGAATGAAGTTTAATCCTGTGAGATTGAATGGTGGAAGCAAAACACAGACATCCAAGGACTTTGAAAAGATTAAAATTAGGAACTTGATCATGAAGAACCTGATAGGGAGATTTGTGGTGAAGAAGAGGAGTAGTGTCTCTATTGATTAAGAAAACAGCATGAAGCACAACATAAGACCAATAACAATTTGGTAATTTTGACTGAAACAAAAGGGCTCTAACTACATTGAGTATATGCTGATGCTTTCTTTCTACTCTAGCATTTTGCTGGGGAGTTTCCACACAAGACCTATGGTGCAATATGCCTTTAGAACTATAAAAGGAGGGAAAATCAAATTCAGGGCCATTATCACTTCTAAGAATTTTAGGAGTGATATGAAACTGGTTCTCAATGAGAATAATAAACTGTTGAATATGAAGTGAAACTTCAGCTTTAGATTTTATCAAAATAGTCCAAACAAACCTACTAAAATCATCAACAATAGTGATAAAATACTTGTGACCATGAATAGAAGGAACATTTAAGGGACCCCATATATCACAATGAAGTAATTCAAACTTGGAACTAGCATGAGATGAACTAGTGGAAAATGGCAATTTCTTATGTTTAGCAAATTGACAGACATCACAAATGGCTTTATTATCAACACAAATTGAAGCATACAAAGAATGCATGTTTGACAATCTTTGATTGGACAGATGCCCCAATCTAAAGTGCCAAAGTGCAAAATCAGGAATATGAGTAAAAGAGCTATGAACAACAGACTGAGAATCTTTATTAGTGGAAATATCACAATGAGGAACATTGGAAACAGAAGAAATAAAAGGAAAAGTGGATGGAGAAATCCTCAATTTGTATAAACCACCATGAGGATCAGCCAAACCAATCATCTTGTTGGTAATCAGATCATGTACAATGCATTTATCAGGTAAAACCTTGACATAACAATTCAAACTATTGATAATTTTGGCAATGGAAATCAGGTTTACTTTGAAATGTGGAGAATACAGAACATTTGTGATATGAAAATGTGGAGAGAAAACAACAGTGCTAGCATGATGTATAGTAACAATGGTTTTATTGGGTAAGTGAACATGAACAAGTTTAATAGAGTGATAAGAGGTAAAATATTGTAATGAGGAACAAATATGCTCATTGGCACCAGAATCAAGTAACCAATCATGGGAAGAATTAGATAAAACACAAGAGAATATAGTGGATATACCTGAGATAGGAGTAACAGATGAAGATGGGAAACTTGTAGCAGAAGCAATATGGTTTGAAGTTGGTGGAGAAGGAGTGGAGCCTGAAGCAAGCAACTGTGATTGTTGAAGAAGAGAAACAAGTTGATTATAATGGTCTTGAGTCAAACCAGTAAAAGGAGGAGTGTCAATTGCAGAATTCACAGGCTGAATATCTGCAGTGCCAGAAGAAGAAGCATTGGTGGCATTTGCTGAAGAATTGGATTTGTAGGAATTGGGGTATCCATGCTTTTGATAGCAAAATTCCACAGTATGGTTTGTACGTTTGCAGAATGTACAAAACCTAGAATTGTTCTTTGAACCACCAAAAGATTTACCATGTCCAAATTGCTTCTTAGCATCAGAAGCATTAACAAGAATGCTAGAATCTTCTGAAACAGATGGAAGAGAAATTGTACAATTGTTACTCTCTTCTTGTACAACCAACGAATACACTTTGTTGATAGAAGGCAAAGGATCCATAAGGA